>VOFB01000378.1_pt1 | contig 148001 bp, 123 predicted proteins | sample 5384141 | NCBI WGS metagenome assembly VOFB01 (sample SAMN12384721, study PRJNA508395) | human gut metagenome | isolation source: healthy gut A | host: Homo sapiens
TATTTGAAATAGCCCAACATGCCCAGATTGACCAATATGCTCAATCCCACGAGCCAGTATTTCGCCCGTTGCGTCCGCACTTTGTAGATGGCATGGGCGATCCAGTAGTCGCTCACTGAAGCGAAGACGAGCAGCAGGAAGTAGATGCCGCTCGACTTGTAATAGAAGTAGAGCGAAAAGAGGATGACATAGACGATACGGGCTATCGGAGCCCGGCGGGTGAATCCGTAGAAGAAGAGGAATCCTGCGAAGAGGAAAAGGAACAGTCCGCTGCTGAAGATCAACGGCTGCGATGCGTCGTACGTGAGCATCGAAATCAGCTTTTCCCCGATATTTTCTACCGTCTGGATCATGTCCGGGCGTTAGGGTTTTTGCATACGGGGCCTGGCTGCCTGGCGCAGCATCATTTCCAGGTGCGAGATTTTCCGGGTGTCGATGACGTTGTCATACGCAACGGGCGTGAAGGGAGGATGTTGTTCGGCACCCCGGTTGATGGCGTCGTACAGAGCCCAGGCTACGCGACGACCGCCTGCGAAATTGATGTGGGTGTAGTCCTTGCCGGCCCAGCCGTTGGCCACGAATTGCGCCATGCCGCCGAGTGACTGCATGGCGTCGTAGGCGCTCCAGAAGGCTGCCCCGCTGTTCTGCGCGGCCTGCCGTTGGGCCGCAGCCATGTAGGGGGCCGAATCCATCGGGCCGAATCCCGAGTCCGACTTCACGCTGCGGTCGCTGACGCTCATCACTAATACGGCGGCCGTAGGGAAGCACTGCCGGATGTAGGCGATCATCTTCTCGATCTGTTCGCCGTATTTGGCGAAGGAGCGGATGCCCGGTTCCAGGATGTTGAGACCGTATTGCAGGATCACCAGGTCGTAGCCGAGCATTTCATTGATCTGGGCATTGACCGTGGGCGAGGTCCAGAACATCGCCTGTCCGTTGTTGCTGCGGATCGAATAGTTGTCCACCACCACGCCGGGCGCCGATTCGAAGATTGCACCGTAGCCGATCGTTTCTGCGGCACCCGACAGCACCTTGAAACTCAACGAACGGATGTCGTCATGGACGACGATCTGTCGCACGGCGGGCGAACCTTCGATGTCGAACGTACGGTTGTCCCGATCATTGACGGTCACTTCGATACGGCTGTCGTCACGGCTGACGAACAGGATCCGGGCCGTGCGGCAACTGTCCAGGCAAGCCCGGTCCGATGAACCTTCCCAGCGAACGGAGGCTCCGTCCGAAGGTTGGCAGAGCCAGCCCGAGATGTAATAATAGTCGCTGATGGCGGCGGGGGTGTTCCGCCGTTGCATGATGTTGTAGGAGTCCCAACCTTTGGACTGGGTTTTGATCGTGCGCCGGAAACCGGTCAGCGGCGAAGCCATCGGAGCGAAACCGGCCCCGGAACCGCCGAACCGGAGCTGCAGCTTTTCACGCAGGTCCGAGGAGAGGATGTCGCCTTCGACGAACGAGTCGCCCATGACCGCGATACGGACAGGAGCGTCGCCTTTCTGCAGTTTTTCATAGAAGGCCGTGAGGCGGCTGTGTCCCGTCGTGTCGAAATCTTCGATCGGGATCAGCGTCGGCGACAGCCGGACCGAATCCGGAAGCCGGGGTTGGGCAGTCGTATCGTCCGCCTCTTCCCGGAGGTTCCATTCGTAGGTGGTCGGGGCGTGTTGAGGCACCGTGTCGGCGATCTGGCGGGCGACCTGCGTCAGGTCGATGTGGAAATCCGCATCGTCCAGATCGATCGCTTTTTCGGCTTTTTCGAGGTCTTCTTCGAAAGAGATGAGGTCGGACAGGATGTTAGCCCTGCGCAGACTGACCCCGCCGAGCGTTTGCGGCGGTATCAGGCTCAATCCGATGAGAACGGCGATGAGCAGGGTGACGGCGATCCAGCTCCGGTGTGTGTAGTCCTTTTCCGGGGCCATCAATCACGGCGTCCTAAAATCATCAAAACGTAATAGAGCAGCGACGCTACGGCACTCAAGGCCGCTACCAGGTAGGTGCGGGCAGCCCACGAGAGGGCTTCCTTGGCTTGTCCGAGCTGTGCGCCTTCGAGCGTGTGGCTGCTCTGGAGCCAGGCGAGGGCCCGCTGCGAAGCGTTGTATTCCACCGGCAGGGTGATGATCGAGAAGAGAGCCGATACGCCGATCATGCCCACGCCGATCCAGCAGAGCAGTTCATTCTGCGTGGAGGCCAGGATCACCAGGCCGATGATGATGACGAACATTGCCATACGCGAGGAGAACTGCACGATGGGTACCAGCTGCGAACGCAACGCCAGCGGAGCGTAGCCTTGTGCATGCTGCACGGCGTGGCCGCATTCGTGGGCCGCGACGGCTGCCGCCGCGACGCTGCGGCGTAGACCGAGTCGCTCAGATTGACGGTCATCGTCTGCGGATTGAAATGGTCGGTCAGTTGTCCGCTGACGTGGGTGATCTTCACATTGTGGATCTTGTTGTCGCGCAGCATCTTTTCGGCGACTTCCGCACCGGTGAGTCCGCCGGGGAAAGGCACTTCGGAGTATTTTTTGAAGACGTGTTGCAGGCGGGCCTGCACGATGTAGCCGATTACGCCGATCACGATAATCAGCACGAACATGCCCATCGTGGCGGCGTCGTACCGCGACGCTACGGGCTCCGTGGTGTAATAACCGCTTTGGAGCAGGTTGAAAATCAGCAGCATAATTTTTCAATTTCAGTGTCTGCGCTTCGATTTTTCCCGGACATATTCGGCCCCGGATTTCGAAGACGGACAGGGTTGTTATTTCGTATTCCGGCAGGTGTAGTATGCACCGGCCTGTTGAGCCGGCATCAGTACTATATCATTAACGTTCATGTGGGCCGGTAATTGTACGATCCAGGCGATCGTTTCCGCAATATCCGCGCCGGTCAAAGGTTCGACGCCGGTATAGGTCTTGTCGGCTCGCTCTTGATCGCCGTGGAAGCGTACCACCGAGAATTCGGTCTCGACCATGCCGGGACGGATCTCCGTGACCTTGATGCGGTGGCTCAGCAGGTCGGCGCGCATCGATTGCGAAATGGCGTGCACGGCGTGCTTGGTGGCGCAGTAGACGGCGCCGTTCTCGTAAGGGTTCGGTGCCGGCGATCGAGCCGATGTTGACGATGTGCCCGCCGCCCGCGGCGATCATCTTGCGCGCGACGATCTGCGAGACGTAGAGCAGCCCCTTGACGTTGGTGTCGATCATGGCGTTCCAGTCGGCCGTCGACCCGCGGTCGAGGTGCTCGAATCCGGCGGCCAGACCGGCGTTGTTGACCAGCAGGTCGATCCGCTCCAGCCCGTCGAGCGCCGTGGTTTTCTGCACGCCGCTTCGTCGCGGATGTCGAACGCGAGCGTGCGGCACCCGCCGCCCGCCACCTCGATTTCGCGGCGCAGCGCGTCGAGCCGTTCGGCGCGGCGGCCGGTGGCCGCGACATCCCACCCGTCGGCCGAAAGCCGCAGGGCCGTGGCGCGTCCGATGCCCGAAGTCGCGCCCGTGATGAGTGCCTGTTTTTTCATATAACGCGGTATGTTGCTGCAAAAATAGGAAAAATAGGAAAAATTGTGTTACTTTGCATGAAATTTAACCGTGAAGATCGCTGTCGTTTGAACCTCGAATTTTTCATAGCGCGCCGCACCGCCCGCACCTCGCCGGAGAACCGGCCCGGGGTGATGTCGCGCATCGCCGTGGTTTCGGTGGCCGTATCGGTGGCCGTGATGCTCGTGGCGCTGGCCGTGATCCTCGGTTTCAAACGCGAAGTGACGGCCCGCATGGTGGGCTTTTCGGCGCCGGTCGAGGTGATCGACGGCGCCGGGATCTACGCCGCGGAGTCGCGGCCCGTCGCGGCGACTGCTCGGTTCGAAGCGTTGCTGCGCGCCGTCGACGGCGTGCAGCGGGCGACGCCCTATGCCGTCAAGAGCGGGATCGTGCGCACGCGCGATGCCATGGAGGGCGTGGCGCTCAAAGGGGTGGACGGCTCCTACGACTGGTCGTTTTTCGCCGGCCGGCTCACCGAAGGGAGGCTGCCGCGCGTAGGCGATTCGCTGCGTACGAAGGAGCTGCTGCTCTCCGCACGCACGGCGCGCCTGCTGGGCGTACATGCGGGCGACAAGGTGGAGATGCTCTTCGTCGCCGGCGACGAGAGGCCCCGCCGCGACCGGTTCAAGGTGTCGGGACTCTATTCGACGGGGATGGAGGAGTTGGAGCGCACGGCGCTGACCGACCTGCGCAACGTGCAGCGGTTGTCGGGGTGGTCGTCCGGCGAGGTTTCGGGATACGACCTCTTCCTCGGCGACGTGCGGCAGGCAGACCGGCTGGCCGAAGCGGTCAACGACGCCCTGCTGCGTTCGGATCTGCCGGAGACCGACGGCGTCGTGGCCGTGAGCGTCGGCGAACGCTATCCGGCGGTCTTCGACTGGTTGAAGGCGCACGACGTCAATGCGGCGGTCGTCATCGCGGTGATGGTGGCCGTGGCGTTTTTCAACATGGCTTCGGCGCTGCTGATCCTGGTGCTGGAGCGCACGCGGATGATCGGGCTGTTGAAGGCCATGGGGATGGAGAACCGCCGCATCCGCCGCATTTTCCTCTACCGCGCGGCCTTCATCGTGGGGCGCGGCCTGTTGTGGGGCAATCTGGCGGCGGGTTTGCTGTGCTGGCTCCAGGCGCGTTTCCACCTGCTCCGGCTCGACCCGGCGGGATACATGCTCTCGGAGGTTCCCGTGGCGGTGAGCGCGGGATGGTGGCTGGCAGTCGACGTCGCGGCGGCGGGAGCGATTCTCGCGCTGTTGCTCGTCCCCGCTGCGTTCGTGGCCCGTATCCGCCCCGACGAAGCGATCAAAACCGATTGATTATGAAACCGTACGATACCGAACTGAGTAAAAAGGAGGAGGTGCGGGCGATGTTCGACAACATCGCACCGGCCTACGACCGTCTGAACCATACCCTTTCGCTGAGCGTCGACCGCATCTGGCGGCGGCGCGTGGTGCGCATCGTCGGGCGGCTGCATCCGCGCCGCGTGCTCGACATGGCCACCGGCACGGGCGATCTGGCGGTGATGATGGCGCGCAGCATTCCGGAGGCCCATATCAAGGGCGTCGACTTGTCGGAGGGGATGCTCGACGTGGCGCGCCGCAAGGTCGCCGCGCGGGGATTGGAAGAGCGCGTGACGCTCGAAGCGGGCGACGCCGAGACGGCGGTGGCGGCGGCCGGATCGGTCGATGTGGTGACCGTGGCCTTCGGCGTGCGCAACTTCGGGGATCTCGGGCGGGGGCTCGCCGAGCTGTCGCGGGCGCTGCGGCCGGGCGGGCGGATCGTCATTCTGGAGTTTTCGACGCCCACGATGCCGGTTTTCGGACGGCTCTACGACTGGTATTCGCATCGGGTGCTGCCCCGTATCGGGGGCTGGCTGTCGCACGACCGGCAGGCTTACGACTACCTGCCCCGTTCGGTGGACGAATTTCCGCAGCCGGAGGAGTTCCTGACGATTCTCGCCGCAGCGGGGTTCCGCGATTGCCGTGCCCGGAGCCAGAGTTTCGGCATCGCACAGATTTATACCGCCGAGAAGTGTTGAAGCGGCTGCATATCCTCTGCCTGGCGCTGCTGGCCGCCGCGACGCTCAGCGGCTGCCATCGTTATCTGGCGCGCGAGGTCGTGATCGTGCCGAAGGATGTCGAGACCTACGGTTCGGCCGGTGCGGACGTGACGCTGCATGTCGCCAATCGAGGCAGCCGTCCGCTGCGGTTCGAAGCGGCGGCGCTGTCGCTCGCCTACGACGGCGGCGAAGTGTTGCGCGCCACGTTGCGCGATACGGTGACGGTGGCGTCCGGCTGGGAGGGCGACGTGCGGATGCGTTGCCGGCTGCGTGTTCCCGATCGTGCGGCGCTCTATGCCGTGCAGCGGAAGTTGCAGCGTGCCGAGACGCAGCGCATGACGGTCTCCTTCGCGCTGCGGCTGCGCGTGGGCGACGCCGTGAAAAAAATCGGTCGGCGCCGGATGCCGTTGTCGGATTTTTTGAATACCTTTGGCCTGAGACCCGAAGATTTACTAACGGATTCCGAATGATGAAAACAATTTTTTCGATCTTGCTTCTTTCGCTGGCGGCGGCGACGGCCGCAGAGGCCCAGTCGCTCGAAGCGTTCAAACAGCGGCTTGTCGAGCCGGACAGCGGCGCCCGCGTCGAGATTCACGAGGCGCCCGACGCGGCGGCGGCATTCTCGGCAGCCTCGCGCAGCGCCGCCGAAAAACGGCATAGCGGCTGGCGCATCAATCTCTACACCAGCAACGGGCAGAATGCCCGCTTCGAAGCCGAGGAGGTGAAGAAGAGCTTTGAGGAGTCATTTCCGGGCGTGAGCGTCGACATGGTTTACGATATTCCCTATTTCAAGGTTTCGGCGGGCCGATGCGTCACCTCAGAGGAGGCGATCATGCTGCTCGAACGTGTGCGCGCGAAGTTCCCCAAAGCCTTTCTGATGCGCGAGACGCTGACGGCGGCCGATCTGCTCGAAGAGAATCCGGAGGCTGCGGCGCCGCAGAGTCCCGACGGGACGGAGGATGTTCCGACGGCCGAACCTGCCGCCGCGACGCCCGACGAATGAAATTCGAGGCTTTTTGTAATCGGCTCGTATCCGATTCCTGCGTTTTTCGCGGTTGGCGGGCGAAGGCGAAACGGGTCGGGCAGCAAAACGAACCTCGCATCTCCATCGTGAAGCCCCTCTTCGGAGGGGATTTTCGTCTCTTTGCATTCGGCCGGACGGGTTGCACCGGTGTTGATGCGTGAAATTCGCGTTTTGGAGAGTGTCCCGTTGCCTGCCTCCGGCTGGAATCGTACGAGCTCCGGCAGAAAAGGGTGTCCCGCCGCATACGGCGGAGTGGATTGCCGGCATCGTCGGTCGGGGTCGGGACCGCAGCGGGGCCGAACGGGAAGGGAGAGGCTTGCGGCGGAGAGCCGTTTGCGACGGCGGACGGTTCCGGTTCGTTCATAGAGGGTGGAAGGTCGGCGGTAATGCGTTTGTTACCAATATATTGCAATTCTGGAAACCGCCGGTTTCGCGTGAAGATAAGATTTTTAATTTTTTCTTTTGATTATCTCCGGCTATTGGATATATTTGCAGCGATTAACCATCTTTAATTCATTCTTATCATGAAAAAAATCTATGCTTTCATCGTTGTAGTCGCTGCCGCTGCAATGGTATCGTGCGCAGGTAACGCGAACAAGCAGGCTGCCGCCGAGGCAGAGACCGTCGAGGTCGCTGTCGAGGAGGTTTCGGAGAGCTGCGGCGAGTGCGCGGATTCGGCCAAGGCCGATTCCTGCTGCAAGGCCGAGGCTGCTGTCGAAGTCGTTGAAGCTGCAAAATAATTATTCCGGAGAGGTTGAATTTTTTCTTCCATTTCTCGCCTCGGCATTCGAGCAAGCTCGATTGCGCTCGGCTTAACGAAATAGTTAGTTATTAGTGCAGAGTTGCGGGGCGGATGAAATCCGTCCCGCTTTTTTATGCGGCTGCCGATGAAAAAGCGGAGTTTCAATCTTTTGAAACTCCGCTTCGGGTATCGGTGCCGAATCCGTCAGTTGATGGCCTTGCGATCGAGCGCGTTCTCTTCGGTATCCATTTCGTCCTGCAAATGTACCATCTGGATAGCCGCCGCCGCCGCTTCGTCGCCCTTGTTTCCCAGCCGGCCGCCCGAACGGTCGAGCGCCTGTTGCAGGTCGTTGGTTGTGAGCACGCCGAAGGCGATGGGCATGTTCCATTGCAACTGCAACTGCATCACGCCCTGTGTCACGCCCTGGCAGACGAAATCGAAATGGCGCGTATCTCCCTGAATGACGCATCCGAGTACGATCACGGCGTCCACGTCGGTGTATTCCGCGAAAAACTGGGCCCCCAGCGACAGTTCAAACGTCCCCGGAACATACTTGATCTGGATGTTGTGTTCGGGGCATCCGGCGCTGCGCAGCGTATGCACGGCGCCGCTGAGCAGTCCTTCGGTCACTTCGGGATTCCACTCGGCCACGACGATACCGAATTTCATCTCTTCGGCCGACGGCAGCGGGGAGTTGAGTTGCGACAGGTTGCGGTGCTTGGTTGCCATCGTTCGTTAGAGACTGTTGATGTATTTTTCGATGTCGCGCGCTTCGAAGGAGCTCGGATAGGCGGTCGCGATACGCTCGAAGCACTCTTTCGCCTTGGCGGTGTCGCCCAGCGCCTTGTAGGCGCGGCCGGCCTTCATCAGGAAGATCGGAGCCGTCGCGTTGTTGTCGGCGGCCTCGACGGCCTTCTCGAAGAACTTCACGGCCTCCTTATAGTTGCCTTCATCGACGGCGATGTCGCCCTGCAAACCGTAGTTCTGCGCATTGACGATGGATCCCGGAATGCCCTTCACCGGCGTGTATTTGGCCAGATAGGCTGCGGCGTTCTTCAAATCGCCCTCTTTGAGGTAGCAGATGCCGGCGTAGTGCTTGGCCAGATTGCCTGCGGGGGGTCGAGCCGTAGCGCTCGATCACTTCGAGAAAGCCTGCGCCGTTGTCGTCGCCGTTGAGCGCGACCGTATAGTCGGCGTCATCGGCTTCGAATTTATTCTGCGCCTGTGCGAGCAGTTCGGCGGCCTTCTCGTGACGCGGTTTGCTGACGAGATTGCGGTAGCCGACCCAGAGGCCGCCCAGCAATACCAGTACGATCAGCCCCAGCGTGAGCGCCTTTCCGTTTTTCTCGAAAAAAAGTTCGGTGCGGCTCATTGCGATGCCGATGCTCTCCTCGGTCGAATTCGCTGCATTCTGAATTTTTGCCATAGTCGTTATCTTAGTTTTTATTTTTCTGCGATTCAAAGCACAAAAATACATTTTTTTGTCCAATATCCACACCTTATGCTGGTATTTTTTTCGATTTTTCGTACCTTTGGAGGCGAACCGCCTTCCCGCGCACGCGACGTGCCGTGCGTGATCGGGATTCGGCGGGAAGGCCGCAGCTATGTATCTCAAACGATTGTCGCTCATCAATTTCAAGAATATCGGTCAGGAGGAGTTTCCGCTGACCCCGGGGATCAATTGTTTCGTGGGCGACAACGGGGCGGGCAAGACCAATTTCATCGACGCGATCCACTACCTGTCGATGTGCAAGTCGGCCTTCTCGATGACCGATACGCAGAGCGTGCGTCACGGCGAGGAGTTTTTCCTGCTCGAAGGGAGTTACGAAAGGTCGGACGGACGCGGCGAACAGATCGTCTGCTCGTTCGCCCGTCGGGGCGGCAAGACGCTCAAACGCAACGGCAAGGAGTACGACCGCCTGTCGGATCATGTAGGGCTGGTGCCCGTCGTGATCGTCTCGCCCGCCGATACGGCGCTCGTGAGCGATGCCGCCGACGAACGGCGCCGCTATCTCAACGGGTGCATTTCGCAGCTCGACCGGGGGTATCTTTCGGCCGTGATGCGTTACAACGCCGTGCTGTCGGAACGGAACCGCTATCTCAAAGTCGGCTCCGACGAGGATATGCTCTCGATCTACGACCGGCAGTTGGCCGAACACGGGCAGGCGATCTATGAGAAGCGGAAAGCGTTCGCCGAACGGCTGCAACCCCTCGTCGGCGAGTACTACGCCCTGTTGTCGGGTCGGCGCGAACAGGTGGAGCTGACCTACCGTTCGGAGCTGGCCGAAGCCCCTTTCACGGAGTTGTTGCAGCGTGCGCGGCAGCGCGATCTGGCGAACCAGTTCACCACCGCGGGCATCCACCGCGACGACCTGGTGCTGCGCATCGACGGCTATCCGCTGCGCAAGTACGGTTCTCAGGGGCAGCAGAAGTCGTTCCTCGTGGCATTGAAACTGGCGCAGTACCGCATCGTCGGTGCCGACAAGGGGGAGAAGCCCATCCTGCTGCTCGACGATCTGTTCGACAAGCTGGACATGGGGCGTGTCGAACAACTCATCAAACTGGTGTCGGGGGAGGAGTTCGGGCAGATCGTTATTACCGACTGCAACAAGGTACGGTTGGAGACCATTCTCGGGCGGCAGGGCGGCGACTATCGCCTCTACGTGGTGGCGAACGGGGAGATTGCGAAATAAGACCTGCGGCCGTGCGGATATGTTTCTGCGGGAAGAGGTTCCGGCCGTGCGGCGCCATGCTCCGGTCGTGTGCAGGATGTCGCACGGGAGGTGGACGGCATGAATTTGAGGTACTTCGAGCGCAGAACCGAAGTTGTTCGGGCTTATGTCCGGGCGGAAAACGGCTGCGAGGAGACAAACCATTTCGTTAAACCGAGTGCAATCGAACTTGCTCGAATTGCCGAGGCGAGAAATGGACGAAAGAAATTCGACGTTTTCGTTAAGCCAAATGGGCAGAGCCGCGCTTGCGCGAGCTATGCCATGGCGAGAAAACGACTGTTGAGAACGAACGGATAACAGACGATGAGACGGACCAAAGCGATGTTGATGGGCGACCTGCTCGAAGAGTTTTTTGCGCGTCCCTATGTGGCGGCGAAGGTCGCCGAAGGGCGGTTGCCCGATACGTGGCGCGAGGTAGTGGGCGACGCCGTGGCGAATCTCACGACCGATTTGCGGTTGGAGAATCGGATTCTCTATGTCCGGTTGCAGTCGAGCGTCGTAAGGCAGGAGTTGTTCTATCAGCGCGAGGCGCTGCGCGACCGTATCAACGAGGTTTCGAAGGTGCGGCTGGTCAATGCCGTCATCGTCAAGTAAGGCGGGATGCGTCCGCAGAGAAAACGGTCGGGAGCGTGCACATGCCGCTCCCGACCGCTTTTTGTTCGGCCGGATTTCGATCTTTCGGGCGAACGATCCGTTCGCCGAGGTTTGCTCCGGACTCCGGATTCCGCTTCCGCGGAAGTCCGTCCTGCCTCCTGCAAGACGGCATCCATAGGGAAAACAGAAAGACCGCACTGCGAAGTGCGGCCTTTCTGTTTGTAAGGAAGCGTGTCGCTTATTTGATTACGACGACGCGGTTGTTCTCGATGTTGCCGCTGAAAGGCTGAACCGTTGCACCGTAGCCCTTGACGATCAGGCGGTCGGCCTTCACGCCCTTGCTTTCGAGGTACTCGGCTACGGCCTGGGCACGCTCCTCGGAGAGCTTCTGGTTGTAGGCTGCGCTACCCGTCTCCTTGTCGGCGTAACCCGAAACGGTGAAGGTCTTGTCGGCCGGGCTTGCGTTGATCTCATCGGCTACGAGATCGAGCAGGATCTTGTTACGCTGCGACAGTGCGGCGCTGTTGATCTTGAAGAATGCGGGACATGCTCCGTTGACGAAGACCTCCTTCTTGCCCTTCGCATCCTGCAATGCCTTGTTGGCTGCGGCCAGCTGGTCTGCCAGCGACTTCTCGTTGTTGCGGGCTGCGGCCAGCGAACCTTCGAGCGCTGCGATAGCGGCCGTGTAGGCTGCGATGTCGGCGTCCGTATACTTCTGCGGCATCTGACGCTTCCAGTTGCGGTCGTTGAAGCGGTGCGTGAAACCCGCCGTCGCACTGTAAGCTACGGCATAGGCGCCGCCGCTGTTCAACGAGGCGGGCAGATCCTTCTCGCCGAAGAGCATACCTTTGAGTTCGATGTCGAGATCCCAGCCCTTGGCGATGCGGAACTTGTTCAGCAAACCGGCCGTAAAGGCGAGCTCCTGGTTGGTGCCGTAGCCCAGATCGTGCGCGCGGTCCGTGAAATCCATGGCCATGTAACCGAAGCCGACGAACGGAACGGCGTAGTAGGCGCGGTCTGCACGGTAGCCGCCCGCCCAGTTCGAGAAGTTGATCATCAGGTCGGTGTGCACGAACATATAGGGCGTGCGCTGCGTATTGCCGCCTAACTGCGAGATGTTACGGAAACGACCGCCGGCCAATTGCAGACGGGCACCGAATACAGGGTGGAACCACTTCGTGGCGGCGACGTTCACTTCGAAGCCGAGGCGGTCGCCGAAGCTGCCGGGCATGTCCTTGAAGACGAGGTTCGAGGTGCTCATCATCGACAGACCGCCGCCGAACGAGAGCTCCCAGTTATCCCAAAAACCGTTCGAAACGAACCCTCTGACGCTGGGGTACTTCGAAACCGACTGAACATCTTGAACTTCCATGACAACGACCTCTTCGCTGGTCTGGGCGTAACTGCCAGCAGCGAACAGAGCGGATACACACAAAAGGAATAATTTTTTCATAGTAATGAATATTTAAGTTAAACTCGATTCTCTCAAAGTTCGTGCAAATCGTGTGTGTGTTGTCTACGAAGTCACAGACTTTCTTGTACATTCATATTCTATGCAAAAATAGGTATTTTTATTTAAAAAAAGAATTTATTGCATTTTTTTGATCTGATAATAAGCGACAAAACGGAAGATATGGGGCGGAAGCGGAACTATCGGATAGCGTATCGGTCTTTTTGATCGGAATTCGTCCGTGCTTCGGATTCTTGCGGGAGAGTCCCCGTTCCGACCGGCGGTCGGGCCGGCGGAACCCTTCTGCCGGAATCGGGCCGGCGGGCGGAGGAGTTCGGCGGCAAGGTGGGGCGGGCCTTGCCGTCTGCGGGCTTCCGTCCGGTCGTCGCGGGCGCGGAAAGGAGCGGAAAACGGATTCCCCCGTCCGGGCCGTATCGGCTCAGGCGGGGGAATCCGTTTCGTTCCGGCGCGGGGAATCAACCGCACTTCGAATAGCCGCACGAGACGCACGTGAGACAGCCGTTCTGGTAGACGAGCGTCTCCTGTCCGCAGCTCGGGCACTTCTCCTTGGATTTGGTGCCGTCGACGATATACTGTTTCAGCGCTCGCTCCACGCCGTTCTTCCACGTGTTGATCGTCTCGCTGTTAAGATGCAGCGACTCGATGAGCGATACCACGTTGTCGATGGGCATGCCGTGCCGCAGCACGCCGGAGATGAGCTTGGCGTAGTTCCAGAACTCCTCGTCGAACAGACGCGAAATGCCTCCCACGGTATTCGTGTAGCCGTAGCGGTCGGTGTATTGGAAATCGTAGCGCTTCTTGCCGTCGGCCTCGCGCACCTTGATGATGTTGCCTTTGGTGATCTTGCGCGGGATGTAGAGGGCGTCCTCTTCGAGTTTACCGGTGAAGATTTCGTAGGGGCGGCCGTCCATCAGGCCCACGAAGGCGATCCACTCCTCCTGTCCGTTCCTGAACCGCACGATGTCCGCAGGCAGCGACTTCGGGCGTTTGAGCGATCCGTCGGCAGCGCCTTTGTCGCCCCCTTTCTTCTTCTGTTTCTTGTCCAGCAGCACGCCTTCGCGGCAGCCGTCGCGGTAGACCGTGACGCCCTTGCAGCCGCATTCCCAGGCCGTGCGGTAGACGTCGGCCACCAACTCCTCGCTCACCTCGTTGGGAAGGTTGACCGTCACCGAGATCGAGTGGTCGACCCACTTCTGGATCGCGCCCTGCATCTTGACCTTGGCCACCCAGTCGATGTCGTTGGCCGTCGCCTTGTGGTAGGGCGACGCGGCGACGAGTTTCTCCAGCTCGGCATCGGAGATCGTGGCGAGCGTCGAGGTGTCGTGCCCGTTCACGCGCGCCCATTCCACGAAGTTGTGGTGGAAGACGTAGAACTCTTCGAACCGCTCGCCCGTGTCGTCCACGAAGGCGACCTTGACGTTGTGATCCGACGGGTTGATCTTGCGGCGGCGTTTGTAGACGGGACGGAAGACCGGTTCGATGCCCGACGTCGTCTGGCTCATGAGCGACGTGGTACCCGTGGGGGCGATCGTCAGCATGGCGATGTTGCGGCGTCCCGACTTGACCATCCGCTCGTAGAGCGCCGGATCGGCCTCGCGGATGCGGGCGATCATCGGGTTGTCGAGCTCGCGCGCGGCGTCGTAGAGCGGGAAGGCCCCGCGTTCTTCGGCCATCTCGACCGATGCGCCGTAGGCAGCCAGGGCCAGGGTTTTGTGCACCTCGACTGCGAATGCGACCGCTTCGTCCGAACCGTAGCGCATCCCCAGCGCGGCGATCATGTCGCCTTCGGCGGTGATGCCCAGGCCGGTGCGACGGCCTTTGAGCGCCATTTCGCGCACTTTTTTCCAGAGGTTGCTCTCCACGTAGCGGATATCGGCCTCTTCGGGGTCGGCGTCGATCTTGGCGATGATCTGCTCGACCTTTTCCAGTTCCAGGTCGATGATGTCGTCCATCATGCGCATGGCCTTGCCCACGTGGTCGCGGAATTTTGCGAAATCGAACGACGCCTCCGCGGTGAAGGGTTTGTCGACGTAGCTGTAAAGATTCAGCGCCAGCAGACGGCACGAGTCGTAGGGGCAGAGCGGAATTTCGCCGCACGGATTGGTCGAGACGGTGTTGAACCCTTCGTCGGCATAGCAGTCGGGGACGCTTTCGCGCAGGATCGTATCCCAGAACAGCACGCCCGGCTCGGCCGACTTCCATGCGTTGTGGATGATCTTCTTCCACAGCGCTCGGGCGTCTATATCCTGCTCGTACATCGGTTTCTCGGCGTCGATGGGGAACTGCTGGTGGTAGGGTTTGCCGGCGATGGCCGCGCGCATGAACTCGTCGTCGATCTTGACCGAGACGTTGGCGCCCGTCACCTTCGACGTGTCCACCTTGGCGTCGATGAAGCGCTCGGCGTCGGGGTGCTTGATCGAGATGGTCAGCATCAGCGCACCGCGGCGGCCGTCCTGCGCCACCTCGCGCGTCGAGTTGGAGTAACGCTCCATGAAGGGGACGATACCCGTCGACGTGAGCGCCGAGTTGAGCACGGGACTGCCCGTGGGGCGCAGGTGCGAGAGATCGTGTCCCACGCCGCCGCGCCGTTTCATGATCTGCACCTGCTCCTCGTCCATGCGGATGATGCCGCCGTAGGAGTCGGCGGGCTTCTTGTGGCCGATGACGAAGCAGTTCGACAGCGAAGCGATTTGCAGATTGTTGCCGATACCGGTCATCGGGCCGCCCTGCGGGATGACGTAGCGGAAGTGGTCGAGCAGCGCGAAGATCTCGTCGCGCGACAGAGGGTTGGGATAGTTCTTCTCGATGCGTTCGATCTCGGCGGCGATACGGTGGTGCATATCTTCGGGCGAGCTTTCGTAAATATGGCCGAACGAATCTTTGAGGGCGTATTTCGAAACCCATACCGTCGCCGCCAGTTCGTCGCCGCCGAAGTACTCCTTCGATCGTGCCACGGCATCGTTATAGGTTACCTCTTTGAGCCCTTTCGGGGTGGTTTTTGCTGACATACCTTATATTATTGTTATTTTTTTCGGACTCCGGTCCGGTGCAGGGAAGACGCACCTTTACAAAGGTCTTCTTTTTTTCTGAAAAAAAGTGCCTCGCTTCGGCGAAACTTATCCACAAATTATCTACAAAAAACGAAAATGTGTGCGGGAGGCTTTTCCGCCGCATGTCGCCGGTTGGCGAGTTGCCGGATGGATCAGTTAATCTTTTGATTTTTAGTGTTCTGATCCTCTTCTGCAGCCTGGAATACCGCACGGACGCCGATGCTGTCGCTCAGTATGAGCATCTTGGCGTCCAGCTCGTAGCGCACGGCGCTGCGCAGCATGGCGAAGAAGGCCCGTTCGCGCTGCGCTTCGGGGCAGGTCATCCGTGTCGAGGCGATCGGGCCGACGCGCAGATGTCCGCCCGCCTCCGCGTCGCACGAGGCCGAGTAGCGGTTGCAGCCGCCTCGTCCGCTCAATCGTTTGGTGTCTTCGAAGCGGAGCGAGAAGCGTCCGTCGGAATTGGCGACCTCCTCGCCGTCGAGCTGGATGAGCAGCCAGCGGGTACCGACGAGTGGCGCGCCGTAGAGTTTCTGGTATTTGCGGCAGGGGCAGCAGGCCGAAGCTGCGGCCAGCAGCAGGAGCAGACAAAGCGGACGGAAGCGGTTGCGGGTTTGCATACGGGACAACGGATGAGTTTTTTGTTTTCGGTCGACAAATATACGCAATTAATCTGTTATCTTTGCATACGGGCGCCTTCCGTTTTCGGCCTGCGGCGGCGGAAAGCCGTTTCGCACAGCCGCCGGACGCGGAAAACGCTTGTTGAAGCCCCTCCCCTCGGCGAATCGATCCCCTCGGCGGGTTCCGATTCCGGCGGATGCGGTCCGGAGGGCCGAGGTCTCGTTTGCGCACGGAAGTTGTTCGTTGTATGTAATTTTGAACCGAATCGATATGCAGAAAAAAGTCATTGCTTCGCCGCTGGCCCCCAAGGCCGTCGGCCCCTATTCGCAGGCGATTGCCGCGGGTACCACATTGTATGTATCGGGACAGTTGCCCATCGACGCCGCGACGGGCCTGATGGCCGAGGGCATCGAGGCGCAGACGCGGCGGGCGCTCGAGAACATTTCGGCCATTCTCGCCGAGGCGGGGTATGCGCTGTCGGATGTGGTGAAGACCACCGTCCTGTTGCAGGACATCGGGGATTTCGCCGCGATGAACGGCGTTTACGCCACCTATTTCACCGGCGCGCTGCCGGCGCGCGTCTGTTACGAGGTGGCGCGTCTGCCGATGGGTGCGCGCGTCGAGATCGACGCCGTGGCGGTCAAGGCTTGACGAGTCGGGGCTGTCCGGGCGGGGAGACTCCGCTTTGCGGCCCCTCGTTCGACGGCGCCGCACGGGGGGATGTATCGTCTGCCGGCGGCGTGCGGGACGGTTCATCTTCGGTTTGGAGGGGTTGCCTGTTCCGATTCCGAAGAGAGATTCGTCGATTCGTTTCGGGAGTTATTCCGGTTTGAGCGTCCGGTTTTGCGGTTTCTCGCTTTTTTCTTAACTTTACCGCAAAAGGTAATTCCATTTACGAAACCAATCTGAATCGAAAAGATGAAACCTGTCCGAAAATCATTGGTGGGCCTGTCGCTGCTGGCCCCTGCCGCTGTCTTGGCGAAAGACGACAAACCCAACATCGTCTTTTTTCTCGTGGACGATATGGGCTGGGTGGACAGCTCGGTCGCTTACGGCGAGGAGGTCTATCCGAACAATCTGCGGTTCCATACGCCCAACATGGATCGGCTGGCTCGCGAGGGCGTTATCCTGACCAGCGCCTATGCCTGTCCGGTCTCGACGCCGACGCGCACCAGCCTGCTCACGGGCATGAACGCCGCCCATACGGGCATCACCAACTGGACGTCGACGATGCGCGACACGCCCAGCGACGCTACGGGCGGCGCCGTAGCGATGGAGACGGGACAGATCGAGGAGAATACGGGGGACAGACTGATCCGTCCGGAATGGAACATCAACGGCATGAGTCCCGCTCCGGGCGTGGCGCATACGCAGTACGCCACACCGCTGCCGCAGCTGCTCAAGGATGCGGGCTATTTCACCATTCACGTGGGCAAGGCGCACTGGGCGTCGGCCGGTACGCCGGGAGCCAGTCCCTACAACATGGGCTTCGTCGTCAACGTTTCGGGCAACGTGGCCGGAATGCCGCGCAGTTACCAGAGCGAGGAGAATTACGGCAATACGCCCGAAAAGTGGAACATGCTGGCCGTGCAGAACATGACCGAGTATTACGGTACGGGCGTGCACCTGACCGAAGCGCTCACGCGCGAGGCGCTCAAAACGCTCGAATATCCCATCCGGCACGGCGAGCCCTTCTTCCTCTATATGGCGCACTATGCCACCCATACGCCGATCCAGCCCGACAAACGCTTCATACAGAAGTATCTCGATGCGGGCATGGACAAGGGGCAGGCGCGTTATGCCTCGATGGTCGAAGGTGTGGACAAGAGCCTCGGCGACCTGCTCGACTATCTGAAAGAGATGGGGGTCGAGAAGAATACGGTCGTCGTCTTCATGACCGACAACGGCGGCAACAGCGAAAACAAGCAGAAGGGCGGCGTGCTGCACACGCAGAACAAACCGCTGCGCGAAGGCAAGGGGTCGTGCTACGAGGGAGGCGTCCGCGTGCCGCTCATGTTCCGCTGGCCGGGCCGCGTCGCACCGAACACGCGCGTGAATACGCCCGTGATCGTCGAAGACCTCTTCCCGACGCTCCTCGAAGTGGCCGGCGTGCGCAATCCGCGCGTCGTGCAGGCGGTGGACGGCGAGAGTCTGGTGAAACTGGTCACGAAGGGTTCCGAGATCGCGGCGAAGGCTGCGGCCCGGGGCGAGATCGCATCGCAGGCGGAGGCCAACCGGCTGGTGATCCCCGCCGAGGTGTCGGGCCTCGATCCCGAACGGGTGCTGGTGCTGCACTATCCCCACAAGTGGAAGCCCTACGATCTGGCGGACATCGACTACCTGAGCGCCGTGCGCAAGGGGGACTGGAAACTCGTCTACCGGATGCAGACCGGCGAACTGGAACTTTACGACCTGTCGACCGATCTGGGCGAGCAGCGCAACCTCGCTGCCGAACATCCCGAAAAGGTGAAGGAGCTGGCTGCCGAGCTCGGCAGCAGGCTGCGCGGCTGGAAGGCGCCGATGCCCACGGTGCGCCGCACGGGCAAGCCCGTCGCAATGCCCGATGAATTGACGAATTAGCGCACGGCGAGGCGGCGGAATCGCCGCCGGCCGTGGGGCTGGAAGGAGGCTGCCGGTTGTCGGCGGCCTCCTTTTTCTGTCAAAAAAATAGGGGAATCGGCTGCGTGTTTCGAAAAAATCGTTATCTTTGCTCTGCAACGGTTCTCCGAAGCCCGCCGCAAGGCGCCGACCGAGGGGATCAAATGGGAATCGGGTGTGAATCCCGAACAGTTCCCGCTGCTGTATGTTCCTGCTTCCCTCTTCGGGGGAGCGAACGTGTGCGACACTCTCTTGCCACTGACTTCCGGGTCGGGAAGGCGTCGCAGACGGAACGAGTCAGAAGACCTGCCGTTGCGATTGAACTTTGTTCTTCCATTTCTCGCCTCGGCAATTCGAGTAAACTCGGTTGCGCTCGGCTTGACGAAATGGTTGAATTTTTCTTCCATTTCTCGCCTCGGCAATTCGAGTAAACTCGGTTGCGCTCGGCTTGACGAAATGGTTGAATTTTTCTTCCATTTCTCGCCTCGGCAATTCGAGCAAACTCGATTGCGCTCGGCTTGACGAAATGGTTGGGAATTTGCGCCTGCGGGTAACGGGCGAAAGTCGCAAACGACTTCTCGGCAGCAACAGAATCGAACGGGAAGCGTCTCCGGCGAATGTACGGGGCGGGACGAAGAGACTTTCGACGATACGATACTCCGGCAGCGAATTCCGCGGCCGGATTTTTCGTTTCGGAATATCCGGCCCTCGTGGAGAGAGAACGGAAACGTATTTGCCAACACGTTTGTCGGGAGAGCGCCGTCGAGATTAGGACACTGACGGCCGCTCTCCGCTTTTTTCGTGCGTGGACGAGGTGGAAAATAACTTATCCGCAAAAGTGCCTCTTGATCTATTTGACGGACGTTGCGTGCGAAGATGCCGTTCGCCGACGGCGGATCTGCACGAACTTCGACGAATAGCAGGCGGCGGAGCGAACTTCCGACACGGGACATTGCAGGGGTATTTGGCGGAGAAGCATGAATAAAATTCCGCCGCCGCTGTCCGGAAGCGGTCGTTCGGCGTTATCTTTGTCCCGTCGAGTGAAACGATATGGACCAAAAACCGTAAGGAGTATCTGATGCAGGCATCTCCGTTCGAGGCGCTTTTCGCGCGGTTGGCGCAGTCCAATTTCCGCAGCCGGTTCCGTCTGGGGCCCGAAGAGGTGGCCTGTATCGAACGCCGGGGAATGGCGGTCATCCGCCGTCATGCCGAAGGTTTCGTGCGTCGGCGGCTCGCGCCGGCGTTTATTCCCAACGACGGCAGGCAGACGCCTATGCGGGGGCACCCCGTTTTCATCGCTCAGCATGCCACAGCCTGCTGCTGCCGCTTTTTTCGGAGGTTCCGCTCCGGCGGTTGCGAGGGGACGTGCCGAACCTGCGTGCCGGCGAGACGTGTGCGCCGGCGTTGCGGCGAAAATAAGGGAAAAATAGGGGGGCGAAGAGTGTCGCCGCCGTAAAAGTCCGTGGCAAGGCGTCGGCCGGCAGCGAAAAAAACAGGAGCCGACCTTTCGGCCGGCTCCCTCCTCCATCAAAAATTAACCCTCTCTATCTCTTCTGAAGGATGTCTCGGAGGTAAGCGTCGAGGAAAAACAGGTCTGAGTCTTCCCCTATCACCTCCTTCATTAGCAAATCGTCATCGTCGGCGATGCCGTTCGCGTTTTCTGTGTCCAGTTCTTTCATAGGCTGTCGGTGTTATGAAATTCACATATCATAAACGCGACCATCCCGTGACTTATTGTGCCTCTTCTAACTTAAAATCAGGTTTTTTTCCTTGATCATTTTCCGAAGGTTGATCAGCGCGTACCGCATACGCCCCAGCGCCGTGTTGATGCTGACACCGGTCTGTTCGGCGATCTCCTTGAAACTTAGGCCCGAATAGTAGCGCATCATCACCACCTCGCGCTGCTCGTCGGGCAGCAGCTCCACCATGCGGCGGACATCGCCGGCGATCTGCTCGCAGACGATTTCGTCTTCGACGGTGCGTTCCGCCAGCCGCAACGTACCCAATACGTCGTAACCGGCTTCGGCCTCGTTGAGCTGCCGGTTCTGTTTCTGGGCGCGGAAGTGGTCGATCACCTGATTATGCGCAATACGAAGTATCCACGAGAGAAATTTCCCGTTGTCCGTATAACGGCCGTCGTCGATAACCCGCACGGCTTTGATAAAGGTCTCTTGGAAAATATCGTCTGCAACATCGCCGTCCTTGACCATCATCTGGATATAGTCGCGGACACGACGGCTGTGGCGTTCGATCAATTGGGAAATAGCATTCCGGTCGCCCGAAAGGTAGCAATTAAGCAATTTCTGATCACTTACTACTTGAACGTTCATACTCTTCTCCTTATTTAGCAATTATAAAGAGTAGAATTTTTCGATAGGCAATCCGCTTTTAATAGTTAAATTCTATGTGTCTCTCCCCGTCCGGCATCCGGAAGTCGGTTGTTTTCAACTCTTCGAACCCTTTCGGAGGGGATTCTACGGTGGCAAGATAATCACTTTTTTGCAAATTTCCAAATTTTTTTAGCAATTCGCATACTGCGACCGCCTTTCCGACCGTTACGGTGCGTACGCAAGAATCGGGCCGGAGGAAGTCTCGACGTGCATTTTGTAGCGGAGAAATCGAAAAACGGGACATGCGGGCCGGAAAATAGCGCGAGAAGACATACTCACGTTCGATTTTCCGGACGTTCGGAAAACCGAACGCCGAACCTGACAATTTGACGGTCTCTTACTTCGATTCGTTGAGCGGCGGCTGTTTGCGGGGTTCGACATGGATCGAGACGATCGTCCCTTCCCCGTAGGCGTCGCGCAGCCGCCGCTCGATGTCGACGGTGAGCCGGTGCGATGTCCCAGTGCGCGAGCAGGAAGCCGCCCTTTTTGTCGAGCACCTCCTTGAACTCCTCCCACGTATCGACCCTGGTAATCATCGACTCGCGATAGGCCAGCGCCTTGCTGAAAATATTTTGCTGGATTTCGGACATCAGCCCTTCGATGCGCTCCACGAGCCCTTCCTGCGGGACGGTCTCCTTTTCGAGCGTGTCCCGGCGCACCAATTCGATCGTACCGTTCTCCATATCGCGCGGCCCCATCGCCAGACGCACGGGGACGCCCTTCAGTTCGTACTCCGCGAACTTGAAGCCCGAGCGCACGTTATCGCGGTCATCGATCTTCACGCTGATGCCTTTGGCTTTGAGCTGCTCCGCAATGGCCCCGAAGCGGGCACGGATTTCGGTCAGCTGGTCTTCGCCCTTGTAGATGGGAACCATCACCACCTGGATCGGCGCCAGTTTCGGCGGCAGCACCAGCCCGTTGTTGTCCGAATGGGCCATGATGAGCGCTCCCATCAGGCGGGTCGAGACGCCCCACGACGTGGCCCACACGTATTCGAGCTTGCCCTCCTTGTTGGTGAACTGCACGTCGAACGCCTTGGCGAAATTCTGCCCCAGAAAGTGCGACGTACCGCTCTGCAACGCCTTGCCGTCCTGCATCAGCGCCTCGATCGTGAGCGTGTCCTCGGCGCCTGCGAACCGCTCGTTGGGCGACTTGTGGCCTACGATGACAGGAACCGACATCCACTCTTCGGCGAATTTCTGGTATACGTGGATCATCTTTTCTGCCTCCTCGACAGCCTCCTCGCGCGTGGCATGCGCCGTATGGCCCTCCTGCCACAGGAATTCGGCGGTGCGCAGGAACAGGCGCGTGCGCATCTCCCAGCGCACGACGTTGGCCCACTGGTTGCACAGGATCGGCAGGTCGCGGTAGGAGTGGAATCCAGTTCTTATAGGTATTCCAGATGATCGTCTCCGACGTCGGACGTACGATCAGCTCCTCTTCGAGCTTGGCGTCGGGATCGACCACCACGCCCTTGCCTTCGGGATCGTTTTTCAGCCGGTAGTGCGTCACTACGGCGCACTCCTTGGCGAAGCCTTCGACGTGGTGCGCCTCCTTCGAGAAGAAGGACTTGGGGATGAAGAGCGGGAAGTAGGCGTTCTGATGCCCCGTATCCTTAAACATCTTGTCCAGCGCGTCGTGCATCTTCTCCCAGATGGCATAACCGTAGGGTTTGATGACCATCGGCCATCCGCACGACGGTACCCGAGATTTTTTCTTTGGCCAGCCCGGCCTTCAAAATAAACGACCAGATCGTTGTACCATTGCGAGTAGCTTCTTTCGACGATACGAATTCGGGCGTTCGCATCTGCGTCCGCCGTGTTTCCGTCTGCGGTGCATCGCGGAATTTGTCGTACGTTCCGTGCGACCGTGATTTTTTTTGTGTCCGTTGCGGCAGACCGGAGGCTTTGTCCTTGCGGGCTGCAAAAGAGACGGACGGCTCCGCGAAGCCGTCCGTCGTGCGATCTGCGATTTGGTAATTAGAATCGGAAAATCAGCGACATGGCCGCATTGTGCCGTTTCGACTTGGTGTCGAACAACCCCGTGGTGGTGAAGAAATCGCCCGTCGCATTCTCGATGCTGTAAAAGAGCCGATACTTCGTCTGTTTGTCGGTGACGTTCTGGTAGGCCAGATCGAGTGTCACGTAACGCGAAAGGTTGAACCCGACGCCGGCGGTGATGTAGCGGGTCTCGTACGTGAGCGGCGAGTCGTAGTAATGCTCCCTGTTTTTGAACATCGAGTCGGTGTAGCCCGCGCCTACGCGCAGCGCTATCGTCGGCAGCGGCTTGAACTCGACGCCGGCGCGGATCGTGTTCGTACCCTGGAAAGCCTGTTTGAATTCGGCCTTGTACTCTTCGGGGTAGGGCTCGAAGCCGTCGGGTGTATTCTTCACGCGGATGCCGTTGTACCAGTCACGTTCGTAGTCGACCGTAATCAGGCCGAAGTTCCCGAAGGTGTAGGAGATGCCGAACAGCAGGCGCGCCGGCGAGGTGAAGCACCACGAGTTGCTGCCCATATCGTCCTGATAGGGCGTGCCGTCCTGATTGATCTCTGTCTTTTCGGTGGCGTTGTTGTACATCTGTGTCGTGATGTCGCCGTAGTAGCTGCGTTCGAGCGAGTAGTAGGTCGGCGTATGGAATGCCACGCCGATGCGCAGGCTTTCGATCGGCCGGACGGTTACGCCCAGTTTGAAATTGACGCCCGAACCGTCGAGCACCGATTTCTGGTAGAGGTCGGCGTAGTCCAGCTGCGTTTCGAGCTCCTCGCCGGCTGAATTAATTGCCTGGCCGTGGTCGTAGCGGTAATCCTCGCCGTAGTAGACGCCCGTGGCCTTGTGTACGCTCTGGATGCCGATCGTGGCGCCGATATAGACGATGTTGTTCAGATTGGCGCCCGCCGAGATGGTGAACTCGTTGATCGAACCCGAATTGACGACGTCCATGTAATGGAGGATCGACGCGTTGCTACCGATGCAATCGGGAACATATTCGTCTTCTTTCGTGTCGGTGTTGTAGTAGGGGGTTATCATAAAACCGTTGTATCCCAGCACCGCCGGCCAGTAATAGGGGTTGACTTCATATCCCAACCCTCCGTTGCTATTGGGAAAGATGCCGGCCTGTCCGAGCTGCTGCCCGAAGATGTCGGCGATCGTCGGCGCCCATACCGAACCTCCGGCATAGGGCGTATCGGTCTTGTAGGAGTAGCGGCTGTTGAAATCCGCGATGCGGTTCAGCCCGATGCCCACCGTGAAGCTGGTGAGCGTGCCCGTCCCTTCGTAGGCGTTGAGCGCCGCGCCGAAGTTGGCCATCGAAAAGCGGTTCTTGCCGTTCTTGGCATAGGACATCGTGCCGGGCGTCTCCGACGACTGGAAGGTCATCATCGGCGTCAGCGCGATTTCGTTGCGGCGGTACATGCCCAGCCCCGCCGGGTTGATCGACATCGAGGCCAGGTCGGCTCCCAGCGAGGTGAAGGCTCCGCCGAGCGCCATCGAGCGGGCCGTGCCCAATGCCTGCGGCTGCGACATCTGCGCCATTTCGCCGGCCAATACGCCGTCCTGGTTCAGTACGGCGCCGCCGAAGGCCAGAGTCCCGCGCTGCTGCGCCTGCAACGATCCTGTCGCAACCAGTGCGGCCGCCCATATTGCAATCTGTAACTTTCTCATAATCCGATGCTGTTTAACTCGGTTGAACATTTAACGCCCCCCGGAATCCGCGGCTGCCGCCCGACGAGGTGCCGCCTCCGCTTCCGCCGCGCGAACCGCCCCCGCTGTTGTTAGCTTCCGCTGCGGCTTCCGCCGCGCGAGCCGCTGTTGAACGAACTGCCCGAATTGTTGCGGTAGGTGCTGTTGCTGCGGTAGCTGTTCTCGCGTTCGTTGTAGCTGTTATTGTTGTACGTGTTCCCGTTGCCGCGGTAGACATTGCTGCTGTTGTTGCTGCGGCCGCCGCTGTTGTAGTAGACGCCGCCGCTGTTGTTGCGGTTGCTGTTGTAGCTTCCGCCGCGCGATCCGCTCCCCGACGTGCCGTAGTTGCGGTAGCTGCCGTTGCGCGACGGCGTACCGTAGCTGCGGTAGTTGCGCGGGATCGATCCGTTGTTGTTGAGCCGGTAGTTGGGACGCGGGCGATAGTAATGCGGGTGTCCCCAGTGCGGATGCCCCCAGTACGGATAGTAGCCTCCGTACCAATAGCTGTGGTTCCACCACGGATTGTACCAGCCTCCCCAGCCCCAATAGGGGCTGTACCCCCAGCCGTAATAGGGCCAGCCGTAGCCCCAACTGCTGTACCAGCTGCCGTAGATGCCGGCCATATACCCCGCCGCGAAGCCGGTGGCCAGTCCCCACGTGCCGAACATCGAAGTGATGTATTTGGGTTCTACCCACACTTCGTCGCCCATGACGATGATGTTGTAGAAGGCCGGATCGTAGGCCGTCAGGTAGTTGAACGTTCCGCTGTAACGGAGGTTCCAGTAGCTCGACGGCATCTTGTAGGTGGGCGATTCGAAGCCCCGCAGCCGTCGTTCGTAGGCGCTTTCGTAGTCGTCCGCCACCAGATCGTCGAAGTCGTTCGAGCCGTAGTAGCGGTTTTCGGCGTCGTCGGCCTGCGCCTGCGCCATGGAGGGCCTCCCATTTGGCGCGGCGTGCCTCCGCTTCGGCTTTTTCTGCCTCGGCCTTGGCCTTTTCGCGTTGTGCGATCTTCGTCTTATTGTGGATGCCGTAGAGGTCGTCGCCCGCGTATCCCTCCGATTGGTAGTACGCAGAGGAACAGCCTGTCGTCAGCAGTGCCAGCAACAGTAGTCCGATCCCTGTTTTCATTGTTTTCATGGTGCGTACGTTTTGAGTAGTTTGTTTGTGTGTTTAACGAAAACCGTACCGGGTTTAGTATCGAAACGGTTTCCTAACAAAGGTAGGAATTATTTTCGATAACCGTCCGATTTCATTCATATAAACGCGTGCGGGGCGCGGATACTGCACGGATCGGTGGGTGCGAGGCGCGAATTTCCGCTTTCGGACAACTTTTTTATCGTGAAAAAGAACAATCTGAGAAATTTTGTTTATATTTGCAGCCCCGAAAGGATGATAAACGTCGCTCCCGACGGGGCCGGAAGGCGGGGCTTCCCCCGTTCCGCGGCGATTTTGGAGAGATGCCGGAGTGGTCGATCGGGCCGCACTCGAAATGCGGTGTACGGGCAACTGTACCGGGGGTTCGAATCCCTCTCTCTCCGCAAAGAATCAACCGGTCGGAAGGTTGGTTCTTTTTTTTGATTCGGGGAAAGGTGCAGGAGTGGTTGAACTGGCCCGCCTGGAAAGCGAGTAAACCCCTAAAGGGTTTCAGGGGTTCGAATCCCCTCCTTTCCGCAAGCCGGTAGGCGAAAAGTCCGTGAACGAAGTTCGCGGACTTTTTTATTTGACGCGCAATTCCGAATAAATTCGATTGCGCGTCAAATAAAAAGTTCGCCGTTGCCGGCGACTTTTTGCCTGCCGGCGGCGGCAGGGCAAGCCGGCAGGCAGGGGAAAGGCGCTACACCCGCAGGTGCGCAGGCCGATCTCCGTGAATATCGCCTGCATCTCCGGTTCTGGCCGCAAAATTCTGTTCGCAAAGACTCCGTCCGCATTTTCCTGCAACGGATATGTCATCCCGACTCCCGTTCGAGATACTCCCGTAACACGCGCGCGTGGTTCTCCTCCGCATTTTTGGAGGCGTAGAGAAGCGTCGCGCGCGGTTCCTTTTCGATCCTTGCGACGAACGCCCTCACGGCGGGCGACGCCGCCAGTTCGTGCAGATACCGTCTGCGGAACTCTTCCCAACGGCCTTGCGGGTCGGCATGGAACCATCTCCGGAGGGGAGCGGAGGGTGCGATCTCCTTCGCCCACAGGTCGTAGTGCAACGCCTCCTTGCGGATGCCGCGCGGCCAGAGCTTGTCGACCAGCACCCGCAGTCCGTCCGTGTCCGTTGCGGGTTCGTAGACCCGCTTGATTGCGATTCGTGTCATGTCCTGTCTGTGATTTCGATATACGGTTTCGGACAAGAAATATATCTCTTTTTTCGGATGCACCCGTTTTCTGTCGCGAACGGGCGGAATCTCAGGTTCCCTGCTTTTCCGAAGGGTCCGTATGCAGGGGAGCGGTCTCCATCGTCGCCAGGTCGGCTTTTCCGGAAGCGGCGATGCCGTTGAGGAGGACGTCGCGGGCGCCCGTGCGCTGGAATGCGTAGAGTTCGAAGGCCGGTAATACGGCGACGAAGTGCTCCATAATCTCAGCCTGAATGGATTCGTAGCTCGGCCAGTTCTTGTCGGAGGAGAAGCAGTAGATTTGGACCGGCAGTCCGTTCTCCGTCGCGGGCAGCGTCCGGACCATCAGCAGCAGGTCGCGGCTGACGAAGGGGTGCCGGCGTAGGTACAACGCCATGTAGGCCCGCAGCAGACCGAGATTCGTCTCGATCGTCCCGTTGACCAGTCCGTCGGGATTCTCCGTGTTGGCGACCTTGCCCTCGGCCGCCTGCCGCTGTTTTTCGGCGATGAATTGCGCCAGTTCTTCGTCGAAAGCCTTCATCCGTTCCAGAAATTCCGGTGTGCACGGTTTGATGTAATCGAGTTTCAGGGTATATTCGCGCATGATGCGCCGTCCGCCCGAGTCGCTCATGCCCCGCCAGTTGATGAACGAACCGGAGACCAGCGAGTACGGAGGTACGGTGACGATCGTATTGTCGAAATTCTGGACTTTGATGACCGTCAGCGAGATGTCGGTAACGGTGCCGTTTATGTTGTTCTGCGGCATTTCGATCCAGTCGCCGATGCGCAGCATGTCGTCTTCGGAGATCATCACGCCTGCGACCAGTCCCAGAATAGTATCCTTGAACACCAGCATCAATACGGCTGTGAAAGCACCCAGTCCCGTAATCAGGTTGAGCGGCGATTTGTTGATCAGGATCGAGACGACGACGATGACCACGACGCAGGAGAAGATCACCTGAAAGATCTGGATGAATCCCTTGATCGGACGGTTTTTCAACTGTCCGTCGTTTTTCAGCGTGTCGCCCACGGTGTTCAGGATCGCGTTGACGGAGATCATCAGCACGATGAAGAAGTAGATCCACGTGACCCGTTCGCTTACGGTGAACCATGCGGAGTCGGTGGCGAAGGCGAAGGGCAGCAGCGCGGAGACGATCAGGGGCGGAATGAGCGCCGTCGATTTGCGGAAGACGCTGTACCGGAACAGCGAATCGAAGAAATCGAGGTGTTTGCGTTTGAGGATCTTCCTGGCCGCGCGGACGAGCAGGAGGTGGACGACGGCCGCCACGACGAACGCGATCGTGACGATGCACACGAGAAACAGGATCTCGTCCAGTTTGTCGAGCAGGTGGCGCGGAATGCCTATCCATGAAAGGAGGTTTTTGATGCCGAGCAACAGGGTTCGGGCGAATTCGTTCGTATTCATATCGGTTCGGTAAGCGGCACGTCTTTCGGCGGGCGGCGGGGCGTTTTCCCTGCCGGAACGCAAAGAATATGCCTTACCCGAAACGGGATCGCAGCCGAAACGCTCCGGCGGATTTTCAGGCGGTACCACCGCCTGCGGGATACGGATTTCGGCTGAAAAGCGTATCTTTGCCGTGCGGCCGCTCACATGCGGCGCCCGACGGACGATGAAAGAGAGTTGGAAACCCGGCACGATGATCTATCCGCTGCCGGCCGTGCTGGTGGGGTGCGGCGATGCGCCCGACAACTGGAACCTGCTGACCGTGGCGTGGACGGGGACGGTCTGTACCGCACCGCCGATGTGTTACGTCTCGGTGCGTCCCGAACGCCACTCCCATGCGCTGATCGCGCGCACGGGCGAGTTCACGATCAACCTCACCACGGCTGCCATGGAGCGTGCCGTCGACTGGTGCGGCGTCCGTTCGGGTCGCGACTACGACAAATTCCGCGAGACGGGACTCACGCCCCTGCGCGGCGCGGTCGTGGCGGCTCCGGCGTTGGAGGAGTCGCCCGTTGTCGTCGAGTGCCGCGTGCGGCAGATCCTGCCGCTCGGGTCGCACGACATGTTTCTGGCGGAGGTCGTCAACGTGCTGGTCGACGACCGCTACATCGATTCCGCCACGGGGCGTTTCGATCTGGAACGAGCAGGGCTGGTGGCCTATTCGCACGGCGAATATTTCCGGCTGGGCGAGCTGATCGGCCATTTCGGCTGGTCGGTGCGGCGCCGTAAGATCATCGTCCGCGAACGAAAAGGCCGTCGCTGAATGACGGCCTTCCCGCGCGGCTGCCGGCGGTCACAGTTCGATTCCGTAAAGGCGCGACCATTCGCCTCACGGGTGGTAACGTTCGCCCGTCGGCTTTGGAAATAGACGGTGAACCGTTCGACCTCCTGCGGCGATTCCCGCGGCGAAACGATCTCCATAATAAACGGTATTCCCTTCCCGATCAGTATTTGTGTTCCGCCTCCTCGACCTCGCGTTCCGAGATCGGGCGGGTCAACGCCCTCCACGCATACCAGATGTAGGCCGCGACGAAGGGGATCAGCAGCGAGACGACGCTCATCACTTTGAGTGTGAAGAGACTCGACGAACTGTTGGTGATTGCCAGCGAAGACTGCATGTCCGTCAGCGACGGGTAGTAGCAGGTATCGTTCCAGCCCGCCAGCAGCAGCAGTGCCAGCACCGTGAGGATCGTTCCCGCGCCGCTGAACCAGATCGCCCGCCGGCTGCCGTTGCGCCCGCCGCTCCAAAGTCCCCACAGCACCGCAGCGACGCCTGCGAGCAGTACGATAGCGACAGCCGGCATCGCCAGCAGATTGTGCAGGTATTTGTAAGGTTCGATGCTCACCGTGCCGGAGGCAGGGTCGATCGCCCGACCGTCGGAGCAGAGCAGCCACCCGAAGAAGGCGAGGAACGCGGCCAGAAAGAGCAGCGAATAGCCGCACGACAGGCGTCGCGCACGCAGCCGCAGCGTCTCGTCGTCGAGATTGTTGAGGAAAAAGTGGAGCGCCAGCACCCGCGAAAGGGCGAAGACGGCTACTCCCAGCAGCAGATTGCGTGCGTCCGTCAGCGCTTCGAGACCGTGCCACGGCGTCGCCCATTGCGATATGGCCGTGTCGCCGCCCACGGCGGCCATGTTCATGCGGTTGACGGTGAACTCCGCGCCGGTGAAGAATGTGCCCACGGCGACGCCCAGCAGCAGCGGCCCCGCCACGCCGTTGAGTACCAGAAAGGCCTCGTAGGTGCGTTCGTGGAGAATAGAACAGCCGAACGATGTCGGGAAGGAGGCGAAGAACGCGCCGCCGAAGGTGACGAGCGTCGTGAAGGTGAATTCCCATTTGCGGCCCAGCGAGTTGACCAGCATGTTACGTTCCTCTTCGGTCTTGCCGATGTCGTAGAGCAGCCCCTGCCCACCCTGTACGAAGAGCAGGAATACGAGCAGTGCCCCCAGCAGGGAGATAATCAGCCACCAATAGTGTTGCAAGAGTGTTAGGGTATCCATAGTCGTTTACTGTTTTTCGTTTTCGGGCCCGATTTTGATCTGGCGGAACATGATGCTCAGCTCGGCGATCAGCAACGCCGTGAAGAGTGCGAGGAAGATGAAGAAGGTGGCCGATACCGACCCGGGGCCGATCTTCGAGGCCGCGATGCCCACGGGCATCAGATCCTGGATGGCCCACGGCTGGCGTCCGACCTCGGCCAGCACCCAGCCGGCCTGCGAAGCGAGGTAGGCCAGCGGGATCGACCATACGGCGACCCGCAGCAACCATCGCTTGTCCGCCAGTTTGTCCTTGCGGTTGAGCCACCAGATGACGCCCAGCAGCAGGATGAAGAAGCACCCGGCACCGACCATCACGCGGAACGAGTAGAAGAGCAGCGGTACGTTGGGGACTACCTGCTGCGGAGTGTCGAGGTAGCCGTACCCGAAATAGGCGAAATATTCGCGCAGGAACTCCTCGCCTTCGGGCTTCGAGGGGTCGAACTTGGCGGTGATTTGGTCGATCGCCGCCTGGTCGCCGGCCTCGAGCGCCGCCCGGTAACGGGCCAGTTCACCCACGGCGACGCGGCCCCGCTCCATCTTCTCCGCGGCCGACATCACGCCGTATTTCTCGTTGCCGTTCACCAGGTCGTTGATGCCCGCCACATAGGCGTCGGCGTCGCGGAAACTCATGATCGAGAGCAGTTTCGGGATGTCGATCTTGAAATAGAATGCGTCCTCGTTCGAGGTGCGTTCCGCCTCGGGCCTCACGATGCCGATGGCCGTCAGGGGCGCACCCTGCTGCCCGTCGTAGAGTGCCTCCATGGCTGCGAGTTTCATCGGCTGCACGCGGGCGATGACGGCGCCCGACCGGTCGCCCGTCATCGCCGTGACCAGCGCGAAGATGAAGCCGAAGGCCGAAGCGATGGCGATGCTCTTGCGGGCCATCTTCTGCTCGCGCCGCCTGAGCAGGTACCATGCGCTGACGCCCACGACGAACAGCGACGCCAGCACGAACGACGAGGTGACGGTGTGGAAGAACTTGTTCATCGCCACGGGCGAGAAGAGTACCTGCCAGAACGAGATCATTTCGTTGCGTACGGTTTCGAGGTTGAACGTACATCCCACGGGGATGCTGCATCCAGGCGTTGGCGACCAGAATCCACAGTGCCGAGAGGTTGGCCCCGATGGCCGTGAGCCATGTCGCCGTGAGGTGGAAGCCCTTCGAGACCTTGTTCCAGCCGAAGAACATGATGGCGATGAAGGTGCTCTCCATGAAGAAGGCCATGATGCCCTCGACGGCCAGCGGGGCACCGAAGATGTCGCCCACGAAATGCGAGTAGTTCGACCAGTTGGTGCCGAACTCGAATTCGAGGATGATGCCCGTTGCCACGCCGATGGCGAAGTTTTGATGCGAAAACCGAAGGAGCGGTCGGATGCGGCGCAGCGGGGCGGCTTCCGCGTTATTCCAGCTGCCGGTAATAGTACAGTTCGTCCGTTTCGGAGAGTTCGGGGTGGAAGATGTGCACCAGATCCGCCAGCACGCGGTCGGGACGCAGTACGCCCGATTCCCAGAAATCGCTGCCGCCCGCCGCGTTGCGGCGGCGGTTGTTGTCGTAGACGCGCCCCTCGCGCACGGGAGGCGTGTCGGCCAGCCGGGGATTCTGCCGGCGCACTTCGTCGAGGGTGTTGCAGCCGCTCACGTTGAGCCAGAAATCGGATTTGCTCGTGAGGTAGTAGGCCTGCTCGATGTCGATCGGCAGCGTCTGCGTGGCCGTGTTCTCCTCGAAGACGTACCGTGCGCCGGCATCTTCGAGGAGCCGCACCATGTAGCTGTTGCGCGCCGGCATGAACCAGGTGTCGCGGTAGGGGGTGTTGAGCATCACGCGCGGCCGTGCGGCGGTCTGCTGGGCGAGGGCACGCAGCCGTTCGTAGCGTTCGGGAATGGCGGCGAAGAGGCGGGAACCCTCCGTGCGGAGTCCTGCGATCTCGGCGGCGACGACCACCCATTCGCTCTTGCCCAGCGGCGACTCCTCGCAGTGCTCGCCCATGTAGAGGTAGGGGATGCCCAGCTCGCGCAGTTTTCCCGTGAGCGCCGTGTCGGCTCCGCCGATGCCGTAGAGCATCACCAGGTCGGGGCGCAGCGCCATGAGCCGTTCGAAATCGACGTTGCTGTCGAATCCCACGTCGGCGGCCTCCCCGCGGGCGATGCGGCGGCGGAGCGTTTCGTTGATCAGGTATTGCGCTCCGGAGACGCCCACCACGCGGTTGGCCGCTCCGAGGGCGTCGAGCATGGCGATGTAGGAGCCCGACATGCAGACCACGCGCCGCGCCTCGTCGCGCAGCACCTGCCCCTCGAAACCTGCGGGGGCCGGTTCGCCGTCGCGGGCGATGAAGAGGTACTGGTCGGTAACCTCGTCGCCGTACCACGGGTTGTGGACGGTGACGAGCGTGCTGCGGCTTCCGGCAGCGCCCGTGATCTCGAATCCCGAGGCGTAGCGGGGCGTGTAGACCGGCAGCGTGAAGTCGCCGATCGGGCGGGCGGCGCGCTGACCGCAGGCGGCCAGCAGCAGGCCGCAGAGCAGGGGGAGGAGGCGTCTCATCGTTTGCGGGTGTGGAATTTGGGTCGGATGTCCAGAAAGATTTCGTAGTTGAGGCGGGGCATGGGGCGCGAGAGCACGGTGACGTACTCGACGTTGAAGAGGTTGCGCACCACCCCTTTGAGCGACAGGTCGGCCCATCGCAGCGCGAAGGAGCGTTCGAGCGAGAGGTCGCTCATGTAGTAGGGTTCGAGCCGGCCGGTGCGGAGCGACGTGTCGTTGCTTGTGGTGGTATAGCGTTCGCTGTAATAGTTCCATTTGTAGACGAGCGTCCAGCGGCGCCAGCCTAGCGTCGCCGTGGCGGCCGCGGCGTATTCGGGGACGTAGACCAGCTGTTTGCCGTAGGAGGCGTCGGCGTCGTTGACCGGTTTGCCGTAGTTGATCGAGGGGGTCCATGCGAAGTGGGCGTCGAGGCCGAGCCGCCAGTCGGGCGAGAGGCGCACCGAGGCGTCGACCTTCGTCTCGGCGCCGTAGTTGTGGACTTTGCGGACGTTGCGGGGCGTCCAGTAGCCGCGCCGCGCCTGCACCCAGAGAATCCAGTCGTCGATGTGCGAGTCGAAGAGCGTCGCCTCGCCCCGCAGCGTGTAGCCCTCCGCTTCGCCGCCCAGTGCGAACGATATGCCGCCGTCGTAGGTGAAGCCGTGTTCGGGGCGCAGGTCGGGGTTGCCGCCCGGCTGGTAGTAGCGGTCGTTGAGCGTCGGGTAGCGGTAGTTGCGCGCCACGGAGGCTTTGAGTACCACGTTGCCGCGTTCGGAGACGACCCAGTCGAAGAAAAAGGCGGGGATCAGCGGCACGGCATGGCGGTCGTAGAGTTCGCCGCGCAGGTTGACCGCCAGCCCGATGCGTTCGGTCGGCCGCCATTTGGCCGAGAGGTGCCCCGACAGCTCCACGCGGTAACGGTCGTAGACGTCGCCCTCGTGATAGGGGCTCTTGTCGCTGCAATCGACCATCGGAACGTGCAGCGCGACGTTGCCCGTGAAGAGCCAGCGCCGGCCGACGTAGTATTCGGCTTCGAACTGTCCGTAGGGAGTATGCAGATAGCTGCGGCTCAGCGTCAGGTCGCTCTGCGCTCCCTGTGCGTTGCGTTGCCGGAAGTCGTAGGCCGAGGCGGTGTAGGCGTAGCCGAGTTTCGCTCCTAGTTTGAGCCGCTCGCGCAGCCGTTCCCACGAGGCCACGGCGCGCAGCGTCTGTTCGCGTTGTTCGTTGAGGATCGTCACGTCGTCGCGATAGTCGGTCGAGAGGAAGGGCAGCCCGCGTTTCGAGCGGAGGTACCACGCCGAAAGGCCGTAGCGCGTGCCGTCGCCGCGATTGTAGTAGAGTTCCTGCAACAGGTGCAGGTCGCGGAAGTAGCCGCTGCGGTTGCGCTCGACGGGGTGGTAGGTGTCGACCACCGCGCCGTCGGGGCCGTAGACGAGCTCCATCTTGTCGTAGTTGGTGTAGCGGAAGTCGTTGTCCGAGGTGGAGTAGACCGCGCGCGTCGAGGCGCTCCACCGCTGGCCGCCGTAGCTTACGCGCAGGTATTGGTCGAAGGTCGAGAACGATCCGACGCCCTGCACGTATTGCGTTTGCCAGCCCCGCTGCGCGGACGGGCGGGTGCCGAGCACGACGGCGCCGCCCAGTGCGCCGCCCGTGACGCCGATCGACGAGGCGCCGTGCAGCAGCGTCGCGGCGTCGATGAAGAACGCGGGGATCATCGAGAAGTCGACCGTGCCGAGCATCGGCGAGTTGATCCGCATCCCGTTCCACGTCACCTGCGTGTGCGAGGGCGACGTGCCGCGGAATTCGGCCGTCGCGAGCGTGGCACGGCCGTAGCTCTTGATGAAGAGGTTGGCGTTCTGCGTCAGCACGTCGGCCATCGAGAGCGAGATGTTGTCGTGCAGCACGGTCGAATCCAGCTGCGTGCGCTGCACGCCGATCTCCTTCATCGTGCGGCGGGTCACCACCGGCACCTCCTCGATCGGGAGCGACCACGCGGGGCGCTCCTCCTGCGCGGCGGCGAGCAGCGGGAGAATGAGCAGCGGAAGGAGCGTGAGGCGGCGCATGGGTTATTCGGTTTCTCGGTCGATAAGGTGGTAGTCGACGATGTGGTGCACCTCGGTGGAGGTTTCGCCCAGCAGCGCGGTCTTGCCCATCTGGCCGGTCTGTATCTTCACGAAGTCGATGTATTTCAGGTCGGCGGGCCGGCCGTCGAAGGTGCGGGCGTTGCTCAGTCGGAAAAGACAGAACTGCCCGTCGTAGTCGCTTTTGCCCGCGTTGTCGGCATAACCCCAGTCGTAGGGAGGAACGACGGTCTGCCCCGAAGCGTCGACGTACGAGCGGTCCAGCAGGCGCGTGCCGTAGAAGGTGCACTCTCCTTCGGGCAGCCACGGCTGATAGTAGCTGTCCGAAGGGTTCCAGTAGGCGTTGTGGTCGATCGTGCCCCCGCCGCCGCGGTTGTCGCGCCAGACGACGGCGGCCTGCGCGCGCGTAGGCTGATAGTAGGTGACCGAATAGTCGTAGATCGTTTCAGCGCTGTCGTACTCCGAACCGGCCAGTTCGTACCACGTGTCGTTGGGTTCCCCGTCGCCGTTCTCGTCCTGTGCGACCCAGACGACGCCCGGCTCCGACTGGTAGGAGTAGGGATTGCCGCGGATGGCCAGGTCGACTCCGCCGCCGCTGTTGTCGACGCTGTGGTCGAAGCCTGTGACGACGTAGCCGCCCCACGCTCCCAGCGAGATCATGTAGTTGATGTCGAAGCGCGATTGCACGTAGGCGCACGCTTCGGCCATCGTCGTGGCGGTGAAGAGCGGGCCGTACATGTAGCCGCTCACCCACAGTCCGGGCGCGGGCAGGTACTCGAAGACGCGGACGGTCGACGCCCGGCTCGCGGCGTCGGCGGGCCGGTAATAGGTGCCTTCGGCAGCACAGACGTTGACCGACAGTGTTTGCGAGCGGGTCGCATAGCTGTTGCGCATGGTGACCGTCACTTCGTGCGGTCCTTCTTCGAGGGCTTCGAAGCGGTATTCGAGCTGCGCTCCGCGTTGTCGCTCCGTGCCGTCGACCTCCCAGATGTATTCGGCGTCGAAGGCGTTGACGGGGTTCCACCCTTTCAGGCGGATCGTGCGTCCCAGCGCGACGTTATAGACCGTCTGGGGAAATTCCCACGAGAAGGGCATCTGCTCCGGAGACAATACTTTTACAGTGAACGAGACCGAGTCCTCGCCGTCGTCGTTCGCGGCGCTGAACGTCACTTCGTAGTCGCCGCATTCGTGCCGCCGGAAAAGGTACTCCGCCGCTTCGCCGACCGTTTCTCCGTCGACCGTCCATCGGAAGCGCGCCGTCTGGCCGTTCTCGACGGTGGGAGCGATCGTCAGTTCGGCGTCGGCCGCGACGGTGAACCCTCCGACGGGTTCGATGAGCGTGATGCAGGGCGCTTCGAGCGCGTCGACCCGCACGCGCAGTTCGTCCTCGGCGGCGCCGTAGTCATTTTCGACGCGCAGCGAGAGGTAGTAGATGCCGGCCTTGTCGCGCCGGAAGACGTAGGAGGCTTCGCGGCAGACCACCTCGTCGTCGCACGTCCAGGTGAAGCGCGCCCCTTCGGCGTTGGTATAGCTCGGGGCGATGAGCAGTTCGCGCCCCGCCTTCACGCGGTAGCGGGCGTTGGCCTCCTGCTGCGTAATGATGGGTTGCAGTGCCGAGGTGTCGGTTTGTTCGTCCCCGCCGCAGGCGACGGCGAGCAGTGCGGCGAGCAGGGAGAGCGTCTTTCTCATGGCGGTTTCCTATTTGAATGCGAAGGCGCTGGGTAGCATTCCCACGCCGAACGAGTCGACCAGTTCGGCGCTCTGACCGGTGTCGCGGTAGCGGTAGACCACGCCCGGCTGTTCGAAATCGATCGCGTCGCCCACGTAGATCTCCCCGCTCGTGGGATCGACCGCCAGACCGTAGATCTGGTGCCGCCGCTCGTTGGGGATCAACGGCCTGACGGGAGCGTGCGCGGCCGTGACCGACATCTTGCAGATGCCGTCGTTGATGAAGTAGAGCACGTCGCCCGCACCGTTGATGCAGAGCTCCGAGGGGTACTCCTCCTTTTCGAAGACGAATTCCTGTTCGACGCGCCAGGTCGCAGCGTCGATGCGGTAGAGACAGGGTTCGGTCTGCCCGTATTCGCTGCCGGCGTAGCCGCCGTCGGTCAGCGCCCACAGTTTGCCGTTGCGGTCGACGACCAGCGAATTGGGCTGGATGCTCCGCAGTTCGATTTCGTGCACCACCTTGTCCTGCTCGGAGTCGATGACCAGGATCTTGTTGCTGTACGACCAGCAGTTGACGAAGACCCACTTGTCGTACTGCGCCATCTGTTCCGTGGAGTTGTAGCTGCCCGTCGACGGTGCCTGACCGGTGTGGATGGCGCCCGTTATCTTGCAGGTGCGGGGGTCGAAGACGGTGATGTAGGGGCTGAACAAGTCGGTCACGTAGGCCTTCGTGTCGCTCAGGAAGTGGATGTAGCGCGGCGCGACGATGTGGTTGTTCTCGTCGGGGTGCTGGCTGCTCGCCGCTTCGAGCTTCCCCTCGACGCGGAAGGTGTCGGCGTCGATGGCCCAGATCACGCCCGAATTGTCCATCGGGATGAAGACGCGCCCTTCGCGCAGGAAGATCGATTGCGCCACGTCGCCCAGTTTGGCGCCGTTGGCACGGTAGAAGACCTCGTTCTGTACCGTGCGTGCGGCGGGGTCGTAGTAGGAGAGCGAGGCGTTGCCGGCGTTCATGTTGCCTTCGCAGAGGCAGAAGACCCCCGCGCTGCCGCCCGTGTCGAAATCCTCTTTTTCAGCCGGCCCCGAACTTTCGCAGGCTGCCAGCAGCAATACGGCGCACCATGCGGCCGCTATCGTTCCGAATCGTATCATAGTCGTCGAACTTTGTCGTATCGAACTTTGTCGTATCGGACGGGATCGCGGCGGCGGGAGAGAGGGGAGGGATCGGTCTGGCAGCAGGTCGCGCAAGCAGTGTGCGCATTCGGCTTCCGGCCCGTACCCCGCAGGCGTGAATCCGTCTTTTCGGGCCGAAAGCAGGTCTTCTGACTTTTCCTTCTGCGACGCCTTCCCGATCGAAATCAGTGGCCTGAACGTGTCGCGGAGTACATCCGTCGCTCGGGACGGATGCCGGAATTTACAGCAGCGGGAACTGTTCGGGAGTTGCACCCGATTCCCTTTTCATCCGGGCGCAGCGAGGCTTCGCCGCGCCGTTGGAACTCTCGGCGAGGCAAAAATACGAAGAATTTTCCAGAAAGCGGCTTTTTACGGAAAAATAGCGGCGACCTCTCGAAAAGATCGCTGCAGAAGGGTTGCGGATCGTGCCGTCGGCACCGGTTTCCGTCATTCGGCGAGGTGCCAGCCTGTCGTCCCGCGGTGTTCGAGACAGCCGCCTTCGTGATGGTGTGCGCAGGCGTCGCCCGAATCGGCGATCCGGCCGGCCAGATAGGCTGCGACGACCTCCTCGACAGGCCCATGGCAGCCGCGGATGACGGCGATACCGTTGCGTTGGAGGACGTTTTTCGCCCCGTCGCCCATGTTGCCGGCAAGCATCACGTCGACGCCCATGGCGTGCAGGCGGGGGGCGATGTCGGATTTACAGCCGCAGCCTTCGGCGGCGGGTAGCGTCTGGCGGCCGGCGATGCGGCGGTCGGCGTCGAGCGTGAAGATCGTGTAGCATTCGCAGTGGCCGAAGTGGTCGTCGACCGCGCCGTTGCGGGTCGGAAGTGCGATTTTTTCCATGATGACAGTATTAACAGGATTATATGTTGTATTCGGTTGTCCGAGTATCTCGGAGTCTTCATTGCGGCGGCAGGCCGGACAGCGGGGTGTTCCGGTGTGGATGCGCCGGCAGTGCGGGCAGCGGTACCAGCGTTCGGAGTGGCAGACCTTTCCGCCTTCGATGCGCAGCGGCCGCCCTTCGACGAGCGCGGCGGCGAGCGTGCGGCGGGCACGGTCGTAGAGACGCGTGCAGGTGGGGCGGGAGATGCCCATGCGCTCGGCCGCCGCGGCCTGTGTCAATCCCTGGTGGTCGATCAGGCGGATCGCTTCGTATTCGTCGTACCGAAGCGTGACGGCTTCGGGAGCGACGCTATCTCCGCCGACGGGACGCATTCCCGCGACGGCGGGCGGTTGGGCGATGTAACAGCATTTGCGGGGACGCGGCATGATAAAAAACTCGTTTCCGCAAAGTTATTAATTATGAACATAAGTTCAAAATAAATTATGGAAAATACGCTATGTTATCGTTTGTCCGAAGGTGCAGGGGAGCTTCGATCGTGCGAAAATCCGGTTCGCTGCGGGGCGTTTCTTCGGGCGAAGGTTTGGATATTTCGTAAAAAAGGCCTATTTTTATCTCCTAATCCGTGAAGACTTTTATGCCGATCAAGTTCTTGTACAGCCTGTTTTGTCTCCTGACCGGAGTGCTTTCGGCGATGTCGTCGCGTGCCGCCGGTCCCGGCGTTATCAACCTGCTGCCGTCCGATTATCGGGCGGCCAACAAGAACTGGGCGGTGGCCGAAGACGATGCGGGAACGCTCTATGCCGGCAACGACAAGGGGCTGCTCGAATTCGACGGCCTGCAATGGCGGTTGTACGAACTGCCCCGCGCCTCGATCGTGCGTTCGGTGGCCCCGCTGTCGCACGACGTGATCTTCACGGGCGGGTTCGAGGAGTTCGGGCGCTGGGATCGCGACGCTTCGGGTGCGCTGCGCTATACGTCGCTCGTTCCGGCTCAGCGCAATCCCCGCTTTTCGGACAGTGATTTCTGGAAAATCTACATCACGCCGCAGGGGGTGTTGTTTCAATCGTTCCACGGCATCTACCTTTATGATTACGAGCGCGTCCGCCGCCTGACGGGCGAGATGAACATGCTCTTTCTGCTGCGTGCGGGCGACGAGTTCTGGGTGCAGGAGATGGGCGGCCCGCTCTATCGGATGCGGCAGGAGTCCTTCGAGCGGCTGCCCGACAGCGAACGCTTCTCGACGACGACCGTGCGGGTGCTGCTGCCCGGGCCGCACGAGGGCGAATGGATCGTGGGGACGGGTACCGACGGATTGTGGCGCTACGACGGCGAACGGTTCACGCCGTGGAGTCCGGCGCTGTCGGAGCGGTTGCGGCGCGACGAACTCAACTGCGGCATCCGAACCTCGCGCGGCACCTATCTCTTCGGGACGCTTTTCGGAGGATTGTACGAGGCCGGTGCCGACGGACGGCTGCTCGCGGTTCTTTCGACCGAAAACCGGCTGCTCAACAACAGTGTGATGGCGCTCGCGGAGGATGCGCAACAAAATGTCTGGGCGGCGCTCGACCGGGGACTTTCGTTGCTGCTGTTCTGCGAAGGGGTGGATTACCATACCTACAACAAGTGGGCGGCCGGTTCGCTCTACGACGCCTGCCGCTGGCAGGGGAAGTTGCTGCTGGCTACCAACCAGGGGGTCTTCGCCGTCGACGAGAGCCGTCTGGCGACGGGCGTCGATCCCTCCGATTTCCGCCCCGTGGCCGGCCTGAGCGGTCAGGCGTGGTCGTTCGACCTGCTCGACGGGCGGCTCTACGTGAGCCACAACACGGGCGTCACCGAACTCCGTCCCGATTTTTCGCTGGTACGCCGTTCCGACATGGGCGGTTACGGGTTGCGGCGGGTGAAACTGGGCGAAAAGAGCCGCACCTACTACGCCTCCTATTACAAGTTGCGGCTGCTCGACGACGACGGTACGATGCACGAGGTCGACGGACTGGACGAATCGGTCTACCGCATCGAGGCGGATTATATGCGCAACCTCTGGCTCGAACATCCGTCGAAAGGGGTCTACCGCTGCCGCATGAGCGACGACGGCCGGCGCATCGAGGAGCGGACGCTCTACGGAGGCGGTGCGGGCGACGGACTGCCCTACAAACTCCATTTGCTGCGCGTGGGCGGCCGCGTGGCGCTCATGGGCGACGACAGGTTTTTCCGTTACAACGAATATACGGACTGCATCGAGGCGGATACGGTGCTCGATGCGGCGTTCCGCACGGTGGAGGACATCCGCCGCGTGATTCCCTATGCCGACGAACGGTTCTGGGTCATTACCGGCAGCGGCGTCTGGAAATTGCGTTACGACGGCCGGCGCAGTGCCGAATTGACGCCGTGCGCCGGCATTCCGGTCGACAACATGATCTACGGGTACGAACAGGTGGCGCGGCTCGACGATTCGACCTGTCTTTTCTGCGGGGACAACGGCTTCGAACTCGTCTCATCGCAGGCCGTCGAAATCCCCCCCCCTCCGATTCCTCCGCTACTCGAATCGCTGCGTGCGTCGGGGCGCCGGGGCGATGAGGCGTGGTACGATCTCTCGGCTGCGGTCGAGATTCCTCACCAGCGCAACTCGGTGACTTTCCGCTACGCTCCGCGTCGGGGCGCGGTTCCCGGCCTGCGTTTCCGCCACCGCCTGACGGGCATGGAGAGCGCATGGTCGGAGTCCGACCGGACGGGAACGGCCGATTACGCCCGTTTGCCGCAGGGGCGCTACACCTTCGAGGTCGCCGTGGGCGACGTGTTCGGCCGCTGGTCGGAACCCGCCCGTTTCCCGTTCGTCGTTCTCACGCCCTGGTACGCTACCGGCTGGGCCTATGCGGGCTACGTGCTGCTGCTGGCCTTCACTTTCTATTGTCTGTGGCTGTTGGTGATGCGTTTCTATCGCCGGCGTTACCTGCGGCGTCTGCGCTTGCAGGAGATCGTCGCGTTGCGGCGCGCCAACCGGGAGCTGACCCGGCAGATCGAGACGCGCGACGCCGAGATCGTGGCGCAGAGTTCGACGCTCATCGGGCGCAACGAGATCATCCTGCGCCTGCGCGACATGGTCAACGAGTTCCAGCAGAAGCAGGGCAGCCGCACGACGGCGCCCCTGTGGCAGAAAGTCAACGCCTATGTAAGCAGCAAACTCGATACGGAGAGCGACTGGACGCTGTTCCTGATCAAGTTCGAGCAGAAGCACTCTTCCTATTTCCGCATCATGAAGGAACGCTTCCCCGACCTGACGACCAGCGATCTGCGTCTGAGCGCCTGCCTGAAAATGAATCTTTGTACCAAGGAGATCGCCTCGCTGATGAGTCTGTCGGTGCGGGCGGTCGAGAACGGCCGTTACCGACTGCGAAAGAAACTCGGATTGACTTCGGCCCAGAATTTGAACGAATTCCTCTTGCATATCGATTCGCAGGAGTCGGGGCCGGAGGATGATGAGAAGTAGAATTTCGATTTTTAATCGGTTGATTTCAAATTATTTCATTGTTCTTTGAGAGGTAATTGAGAGGCAGTGGAAGAGTCTTTTTCGAGGGTGGAGTAGTCGGAGTGTAGCCGCTTTTCCCCGCGATTTTTCCGAACCTTTTAATTTTGTTTTCGTAAAAACTTTTCCGGGCGACGCTTCGGCGGATTCCGTTCCGCATTTCCCTGCCGAGGCGCGGAGCCCACAGTAGAAACATAAACCTAAAATTGCAATGAAAAAGAATCGACCAGAGAGTTGCGGCGTCGGCCGCCTCTTGTTCAAGGCGTTTGTATCGGTCGTTCTGCTGCTCGCGGCCTCCGTATCGGGCGCCTTCGCGCAGAGCACGATCGATGTAACGGGAAAAGTCATCGATGCGGACGGGCAGCCTGTCGTAGGCGCCAGCGTCGTGGTCGCGGGGACGTACACGGGTACGACCACGGGCGCGGACGGCGGTTTCGCACTGAAAGCCCGCGAGGGGCAGGAGTTGGAGGTTTCGTTCATCGGTATGTCCACGCAGCGCGTGCCCGTATCGGCCGTGCCGGTTACGGTGACGCTCGAAAGCGAGTCGACGATGATCGAGCAGGCCGTGGTGATCGGTTACGGTACGGCCAAGAAACGCGATCTGACGGGTTCGATCGTCAACGTCGACGCCGCGACGATCGCCAACCGTCCGGCGTCGAACCCGCTGGCCTCGTTGCAGGGCCGCGTGGCCGGTGTGCAGATCACCAATTCGGGTCGGGCCGGACAGGATCCCGAAATCCGTATCCGCGGTACGAACTCGATCAACGGCTTCGCACCGCTCTATGTGGTGGACGGAATGTTCACCGACAACATCAACTACCTCAATGCGAATGACATCGAATCGTTCGAGATTCTGAAAGACCCCTCGTCGCTGGCTATCTTCGGCGTGCGCGGTGCCAACGGCGTCATCATCGTGACGACCAAACGCGCCAAGATGGGGCAGACGGTGGTGAACGTCAACCAGTCGGTGGGCGTGAAGCACGTGGGGCACCGCATGTCGCTGACCAACGGGCCGCAGTTCAAGGAGCTCTACAACGAGCAGCTTTCGAACATGGGCGGCGATCCGTTCGACTATACCTATTATCAGGCCAATACCGACTGGCAGGACGCCATCTTCCAGAATGCCATGATCAGCCAGACGACGGCCAGCATCATGGGCGCCAACGAAAAGAGCAACTTCTATCTGGGCGTGGGCTACACCTACGAGCAGGGCAGCATCGTGGGTGAGGAGATGCAGAAGGTGACCGTCAATTTCAGCGACGAGTACAAGATGAAGGACTGGCTCAAATTCGGCGTGCAGATGAACGGCGCCTACATGTTGCCGGCCGATGCGAAGAACGTGACCGGCGCCATCCATGCGGCTCCGATCTCGCCGATCTACGACGATACGACGGGCGGCTACTACAAACTGCCTTCGTTCCAGAGTTCGCAGATCTCCAACCCGATGATCGACATCGAGGAGTTCGCCGCCCACAACAAGGCGCAGAACTACCGCTTCGCAGGCAATGTCTACGGCGAGATCAATTTCCTGCCCGAACTGAAATTCCGCGCCGCCTTCTCGATCGACTACCTGTCGAACAATTCGCGGCTCTTCACGCCCGTGAAATACGAATACGATCCCGATCTGGGGACGATCAACGCCCGCAGCGACCGCGAGTCGCTGTCGCAGACGAAGTCCAACACGCTCAATGCGCAGCAGGACTACATCCTCACCTATGCGAAGACCTTCGCCGACAAGCACGACCTGACGCTGATGGCCGGTCTGACGACCAACTTCACCAACTACGAGGAGCTCACCGGCGGCCGCAGCCAGAACGTCGCTTCGGCCGACCTGCCGATTCCGAACGATCCCGACAAGTGGTGGATCTCGTCGATCGGCGACACGGCGTCGGCGACCAACGGCGGCTCGCAGTACCGCAAGTTCACGATGTCGTACCTGTTCCGTGCGCTCTACAACTACAACCGCCGCTACCTGGTCAACTTCTCGTTCCGCCGCGACGGTGCGTCGGTGTTCAAGTACACGGGCAACACGTGGGACAACTTCTACTCGGTCGGTGCCGGATGGATCATGTCCGAAGAGAATTTCATGCGCAACCAGCATGTGATCGACTACTTGAAGATCAAGGGGTCGTACGGCGTGCTGGGTAACCAGAACGTCGGTACCGAGGGCGGCAATTATCCCGCGTTCCCGACGCTCAACTCCTCGAACGCCATCTTCGGCGACAACATTATCTCCTCCTATGCGCAGGCCTATCTGGCGACGAATCTGCGCTGGGAGAAGACCAAGGCGTGGGAAGTGGGCTTCGAGATGCAGATGTTCAACCAGCGCCTGCACATCGAGCCGACCTATTACAGCAAGAAGACCGAAGACCTGATCTGCTACCTCGAATCGTTCATGGGCGCGCAGGACGGTCTGATCAATTCGGGTTCGATCCGCAACCGCGGCTTCGAGCTGTCGGGATCGTGGAGCGACACGATCGGCGACGATTTCCGCTATACCGTTTCGGGTAACCTGACCACGATCGACAACGAGGTGCTCACGTTGGGCAAGACCTACTATCAGGGCGACAAGAGCGTGGCCGTATCGGAACCGGGCAAGCCCATCGGTTATTTCTACGGCTACGAGGTCGAGGGCATCTACCAGAACAAGGCCGACATCGCCTCGTCGCCGGAAAACACGCTGGCGGCCGTGGCTCCGGGCGACCTGAAATTCCGCGATGTCACGGGCGACGGCAAGATCACCGAAGCCGACCGTACGATGATCGGCAATCCTACGCCCGATTTCACCTACGGTTACTCGGTCAACCTGCAATACAAGAATTTCGATCTGGGTATCGATTTCCAGGGTGTCTACGGAAACGAGATCTTCAATACGAGCTTCCTGTCGGCATATGCACAGTATAATTATCATACCAAGCGTCTGGGACGTTGGAACGGCGAGGGCACGTCGAACTGGGAGCCGATTCTCGATTCATCGCGCGCCACGCAGATGATGAATTCGAGCTACTTCATCGAGGACGGCAGTTACCTGCGTCTGAAAAACATCCAGCTGGGTTACAGTTTCGGCGACCGGATCCTCAAGAAGATCCGTCTCAAAGCGCTGCGCGTGTTCATGAACATCGACAACCTGGCCACCTGGTCGCACAACACCGGCTATACGCCCGAGATCGGCGGTACGGCCCTTGCGTTCGGCATCGACACGGGCGACACCTACCCCATGCCGACGACCATTACTTTCGGTGTAAACGTGTCTTTCTAAAACAGCATAACCAATGAAAACGATCATAAGAAATCTGAAACTCTGGATCATCGCCGTCGCGGCGGTCGCATCGGCCGCGTGCAGCGACCTGCTCGACCAACGCCCGCAGGGCCAGTGGACTATCGACGACATCGAAGGCGGCGCCTACTTTTCGCAGGTAATGGCGCTCTACACCAAGGCGCGCCACTACAATATCACGTCGGGTATTCCCGCCTTCGCGGTGCATTACTACCGTTCGGAGGATTCGCGTAAGGGATCGACCACGACCGACGGTGCGGAACATGTGCCGATGTACGAGAATTTTCAGTATTCGGCGGCCAATTCGCTGTTGAATCCTTATTGGACGCAGAACTACGAGATCATCAATGCGGCCAATACCGTGCTCGACCAGATGCAGAAGGCGCAGGAGGCCGGTGAACAGCTCGATGAGGCGGAACTGCAATGCGGCATGGAAGCTCGCTTCTTCCGCGGCTGGTGTTATTTCAATCTGGTGCGTGCCTTCGGCGAGGTGCCGCTCGTCGACTTCGCCATCACCAATTCCGACGAGGCCAATATCCCCAAATCGTCGGTGGACAAGATCTACGAGTTGATCGACGCCGATCTGACGGCGGCCGAAGGGCTGCCCCGCCGCTGGGAGTCGAAATATATCGGGCGGGTCACTTACGGCGCCGCACGTGCGTTGCATGCCAAGACTTACGGCCAGCGCGGTCTGTGGTCGCAGATGTATCAGGCTGCCAAGAACGTGATCGATACCAGGGTCTACAATCTCGACACGCCGTTCGACGAGATTTTCCGCGAAGAGGGCGAAAACTCTTCGGAATCGGTTTGGGAGTTGCAGTGCACGGCCACCGTCGCGCAGCCCGCGACCAACGATCTGGGCAGCCAGTTCTGCCAGGTGCAGGGCTGCCGCGGTTCGGGTACGAGCAATCTGGGCTGGGGCTGGCATATGGCCGACCAGTCGATCGTCGACGTGTTCGAAGAGGGCGATCCGCGCCGCGACGAGACGCTGCTCTACTTCTCGACCCCTTCGAAGCCGTGGCCTGCGATCGCTCCGGAGGCCGGCAACGCCCCCTTCAATGAAAAACTCGTATCGCAGGACGGTTTGGACGGTGACTACTACAACAAGAAAGCCTATTGCAGTCCCAAACTGCGCGAATATTACGGCAGCAACGACGGATTCTGGTACAACATTCGTATGATCCGTTACTCGGACGTGGTGCTGATGGCTGCCGAAGCGGCCTGCGAGATGGGCGGCGAGGCGATGATCGAGGAGGCGCTGGATTATCTGGAACAGGTGCGCGCCCGTGCCCGCGGCACCAATACGAACGTGCTGCCCAAGGTGACGACGACCAACCAGTTGGAGTTGTGCAAGGCGATCCACCATGAACGCCACGTGGAGCTGGCGCTCGAATTCGACCGCTTCTACGATCTGGTGCGCTGGCAGGAGTTCAGTATCGCCGGTGCGGAGGACGGTGCTTCGGCCGTGCTCGGCAACAAGGGCTACACCGCCAAGAACAAATACCTGCCGCTGCCTCAGGAGCAGGTCGACGCCTCGAACGGCGTACTGGTACAGAATCCCGATTATGCTAATTAAAACAAGTCAGATACCATGAAATTCCTCAGATATTTTCCGTTGATTTTGACGACCGCGGCGCTTTTGTCCCTCGGATCGTGCAAACAGGATTTGGGTCAGGATCCTCCCTTCGACTATCCGGATGAGGGCTCGTCGGGCGTACAGCTTCCCGATCCGCTCTACCATTTGGCCTGCGACGACGATCTGTTCCTCGACGGAACGCTCGCGGGCGAGATGAAGACCTTCACCGGCGAGTCGCCGATGTTCGTCGACGGCAAGTCGGGCAAAGCCTACCAGAACGTCGACGGCCAGGCGCTCATCCTGACGCCCGACGCCGCTTCGACGACAGCGCTCAAATCGTTGGGCAGCTACTCGATTTTCATGTGGATCAAGTTCGACGGTACGAACAAGAATGCAGCGGGTCTCTTCTCCATCGGCAACAAGACGATCGAGGTGGCCGACGTCGCCTTCTTCCTCAACAACGGCAACACGACCACTCCGTCGGAGTTCTTCTTCAAGGGATTCATGCAGGCGACCGGTGCGAGCGGCAAGCCCGATGCGTGGTTCGATGCCGGCGACGACGCCAAGATACAGAATATGGCCGGCGTCTGGGCGCATGTCGGCGTGACCTACGACGCAGGGACCTCGACCATCACGCTCTACCACAACGGCGGGGCGGTCTGCGACCGCGTGTTGAAGGACGGAGCCTTCGGTCCGATGACGTTCGACGAGGTGAGCGGCATCTGCCTCGGCGCCTTCCCGTCGCAGGTCGGCCTGGGTTCGGGTGCCGGCTGGACGGCCGAGGCTTCCTTCTATACGGGAGCCATGGACGAGATCTATCTCTACGATCAGGTGTTGACGCCGGCACAGGTGACGGCACTGTACGAACAGGCGAAATAGCAGGGCTCGATTTCTGCATTGATCGGAAGAGGGGACCGAAATCAGGCCCCCTCTTCTAAAAAAACGACGATATATGAAAGGTTTTCCGTTTTTCAAGCCTCTCCTGCCTGCACTGGTTTTGCTGGGTGTCGGCTGCGGCGGCGATTCGACCGACGACCGCACGCCCGCGGGCGATCAGCTGGCGTTGAGCTCGGTTACGATCGGCGGGCAGAGCGGCCTGTCGGATTTCGATGACGTGTCGCCCGACGCCGAGATCGTGCTCGACTTCACGGCGGCGCTCGACGCGGCGACCGTCGAGGCCAATATCTATCTGCTCGACGCCGGAGGCGCGAAGGTGGACGCCAGCGACGTTTACGACGGCGCGAAGCGCGTCACGCTCAAACCCTCCGCCGGGTTGAACGCGTATGCTTCCTACCGGTTGATCGTCGACAGCGGCCTGAAATCGGCTGCCGGAGAGGCAATCCTGACCGGCAAGGTGATCCGGATCCGGACGGGGCTGGACACGAGCGACAAATTCCCGCAGATTTCCGACGAGGAGCTGCTCACCAAGGTGCAGCAGCAGACCTTCCGCTATTTCTGGGAGGGTGCCGAACCGACGAGCGGCATGGCGCGCGAGCGCACCTCGTCGGGCGCGACGGTCACTACCGGCGGGACGGGATTCGGCGTGATGGCCATGGCGGTGGCCGCCGAGCGCGGTTTCGTGACCCGCAGCGAGGCGTGCCAGCGGGTGCAGCGGATCGTGACCTTCCTTGCGGAGCGGGCGACCTCCTATCACGGCGCCTTCTCGCACTGGATCGACGGCCAGACGGGGCAGACGCTTCCCTTCTCGGCCGATGACAACGGTGCCGATCTGGTGGAGACCGGGCTGTTGTTCCAGGGGTTGCTGACGGCGCGCGCCTACTTCGACGGCGCCGATGCGGCAGAGAGCAAGCTGCGCGCCGACATCACCGCCTTGTGGGAGGCCGTCGAGTGGGATTTCTTCACCAAGGAGGGGACGGAGAAGGTGCTCTACTGGCATTGGAGTCCCGACAAGGGCTGGGCGATGAACATGCCGATACAGGGGTGGAACGAGGCCTTGATCGTCTACGTGCTGGCCGCCTCGTCGCCGACGCATCCCATCGGCCGCGAAGTGTATGCCGAAGGCTGGGCGCGCGGTGGCGCGATGCGCAACGGCAAGTCGTTCTACGACACCGTGCTGCCGCTGGGCGAGGATTACGGTGGCCCCCTTTTCTGGGCCCACTATTCCTTCCTGGGGCTGAATCCCCGGGGACTCTCCGATGCCTATGCCGACTATTGGGAGCAGGTGTGCAACCATACCCGGATCAACTACGCGTATTGCGTAGACAACCCCAAGGGGTATGCCGGTTACGGCGCCGACTGCTGGGGACTGACGGCCAGTGATATTCCCGACGGCTACACCGCCTCGTCGCCGACGAACGACCGGGGAGTCATCGCCCCCACGGCAGCCTTGTCGTCGATGCCCTACACGCCCGACGAGTCGATGGCCGCACTGCGCTTCTTCTACTATAAACTGGGCGACAAGTTGTGGAGCGACTACGGGTTTATCGACGCCTTCGATCTCACGACCGGCTGGTTCGACAGAGGAATGCACATCGCCATCGATCAGGGCCCGATCGTGGTGATGATCGAAAACTACCGCACGGGATTGCCGTGGAACCTGTTCATGTCCGATAAGGATGTGCAGAGGGGACTCGCCGAACTCGGATTTACGGTCGAGGCGGGCAGTTGACACGTGCCGCCGCAAGTGATCCGCGACCGTGAAACTCCGTTTTTCGGGAAGCGAAATATTATACCATAAAAAACAGAGATTACGATATGAAAAAAACACTCATTACTCTGCTGGGCATCGTGCTCTGCGGCGCGGCCGTCGCCGTCGAGAAGCCTGCGGGCGCTACGATGGAGCAGTATGTCGACGCGCTGATGCGCCGCATGACCCTCGAAGAGAAGATCGGCCAGCTCAACCTGCCCAGTGCGGGCGACATCACCACCGGTCAGGCCAAGAGCAGCGACATCGCCGAGAAGATCCGCCGCGGCGAAGTGGGCGGTCTGTTCAATATCAAGGGGGTGGAGAAGATCCGCGACGTGCAACGTATTGCCGTCGAGGAGAGCCGTCTGGGTATTCCGCTGATCTTCGGCATGGATGTGATCCACGGTTATGAGACGACCTTTCCTATTCCGCTCGGCCTGACGGCCACGTGGGACATGGAGGCCGTCGAGCGTGCGGCCCGTATTTCGGCCGTCGAGGCGAGTGCCGCCGGTATCTGCTGGACCTTCTCCCCGATGGTCGATATTGCGCGCGATCCCCGCTGGGGACGTGCGTCGGAGGGCATCGGCGAAGATCCCTTCCTCGGCAGCGCTGTGGCGCGGTCGTTCGTCTACGGCTATCAGGGGCGTGATCCGATGCATTTTGCCACCGACGAGATCATGGGATGCGTGAAGCACTATGCTCTCTACGGTGCTGCCGAAGCGGGACGCGACTACAATACGACCGATATGAGCCGCCAGCGCATGTACAACGAATATTTCCCGCCCTACAAGGCGGCCGTCGAGGCAGGCGTGGGCAGTGTCATGGCGTCGTTCAATGAGGTCGACGGGATTCCCGCCACGGCCAACCGCTGGCTGATGACCACCGTGCTGCGCGAGCAGTGGGGCTTCGAGGGCTTCGTCGTCACGGACTACACGGGCATCTACGAGATGATCGCGCACGGTCTGGGCGATCTGAAAGAGGTGTCGGCGCGCGCCGTCGAGGCGGGTGTCGACATGGACATGGTGAGCGAGGGTTACCTGGGAACCTTGCAGCAGTCGCTCGAAGAGGGGCGTATCCCGCTGTCCGACATCGACCGCGCGTGCCGCCTGGTGCTCGAAGCGAAATTCAAGTTGGGACTTTTCGACGATCCCTACCGTTACTGCGATCCGCAGCGCGTCGCCACGCAGATCTATACGCCCGCACACCGCGCCGAGGCGCGCCGTATCGCGGGCGAGAGCTTCGTGTTGCTGAAAAACGAAGGCGACGTGCTGCCGCTCCGGCGCGAGGGAACGATCGCCGTGGTCGGCCCGCTGGCCGCTTCGCGCGCGAACATGCCCGGCACGTGGAGCGTCGCTACCGATCTGACGAAGCCGCTGACGCTCGTCGAAGGGTTGCAGCAGGTGGCCGGCGAAGGGGTGAAGATCCTCTATGCCAAGGGCAGCAACGTGATCCGCGACGAGGAGCAGGAGCGCTATGCCACGATGTTCGGGCGCGATATTCCGCGCGACGGCCGCACCGACAAGCAGTTGCTCGACGAGGCGCTCGCCGCGGCGGCCGAGGCCGATGTGGTGGTCGCCGCGCTGGGCGAGGCTTCGGAGATGAGCGGCGAGAGCAGCAGCCGGTCGCAGATCGGCATTCCCGACGTGCAGCAGGAGTTGTTGAAGGCGCTCGTGGCGACGGGCAAACCCGTCGTGCTGGTACTCTTCACGGGGCGCCCGCTGACGCTCGAATGGGAGGCCGAGCACGTGCCTGCGATGCTCAATGTATGGTTCGGCGGCACGCAGGCGGCCGAGGCGATCGGCGACGTACTCTTCGGCGACGTCAACCCGTCGGGCAAACTTCCCGCGACCTTCCCGCGCAGCGTGGGGCAGATACCGCTCTTCTACAACCATAAGAACACGGGACGTCCGCTGCTGGGCGACAAGTTCGAGAAGTTCCGCAGCAACTATCTCGACGTGCCCAACACGCCGCTCTATCCCTTCGGCTACGGTCTGTCGTATACGACCTTCGACTACGGCGACGTGCGCCTTTCGGCGTCGGAGATGACCGCCGACGGGTCGATCGAGGCCACCGTGCGCCTGACGAACAGCGGCCGGCGCGACGGCGTGGAGGTCGTGCAGCTCTACATCCGCGACAGGGTGGGTTCGTCGACCCGTCCCGTGCAGGAGCTCAAAGGCTTCCAGCGCGTGGCGCTCAAAGCGGGCGAGAGCCGCGACGTAAGTTTTACGATCGACGTCTCGCTGCTCAAATATTACGATTTCGACCTGCGGTACGTGGCAGAGCCGGGCGAGTTCGACGTGATGATCGGCGGCGCGAGCGACGCGGTGAAGCAGGCAAGTTTCACCCTGAAATAACCTTCGCGGCATGAAGACGATCAAACGGATTACGGCGGCCATGGCGGCGCTCGCTCTGGCGGGCGTCGTCGCGGGCTGCGCGCAGCGTCCCGCAGCGACGCTTTCGGACGAGGCGTTGCTGGACAGCGTCGAGCGGCGTACGTTCGATTATTTCTGGTCGGGCGCCGAGCCCAACAGCGGCCTTGCGTGCGAACGGATCAACATGGACGGCATCTATCCCGAAAACGACGAGACGGTCGTGACGACGGGCGGCAGCGGCTTCGGCATTCTGGCTATCCTTGCCGGTATGGAGCGCGGCTACGTCACCCGTGAACAGGGGATCGAACGCTTCGAACGCATCGTCTCGTTCCTCGAACGTGCCGACCGCTTCCACGGCGCCTGGCCCCATTGGATCGAGGGCCGGACGGGCCGCGTGAAACCCTTCGGCAAGAAGGACAACGGAGGCGATCTGGTGGAGACGGCCTTTCTGGTGCAGGGGCTGCTGGCCGCGCATCAGTATTTCGCGCAGGGCAACGAGCGCGAGCAGGCGCTCGCACAGCGTATCGATACGTTGTGGCGCGGCGTCGAGTGGTCGTGGTATCGCAACGGGCAGAACGTCCTCTACTGGCATTGGAGTCCCGAATACGGGTGGGAGATGAATTTCGCCGTACACGGGTTCAACGAGTGTCTGGTGATGTATATTCTGGCGGCCGCTTCGCCGACCTATCCGATCGACCGCGAGGTCTATACCGAGGGGTGGGCCGAGAACGGGGCGATCGTCGACGAGCATGAGGTCGAGGGTTACCGCCTCCGCCTGCGGTATCAGGGCGTCGAGGCCGGTCCGCTCTTCTGGGCGCACTACTCCTTCCTCGGGCTGGATCCGCGCGGGCTGAGAGACGACTACTGCGAGGACTATTTCGGCGAGATGCGCGACTATTCGCTCATCAACCGTGCCTACTGCATCCGCAATCCCCGGCACTACAAGGGTTACGGCAAGGATTGCTGGGGGCTGACGGCCAGTTATTCGACGGCGGGGTATGCGGCGCACGCTCCCGTCGAGCGCGAGGATCGCGGCGTGATCGCCCCCACGGCGGCGCTTTCGTCGATCGTCTACACGCCCGAGGAGTCGATGGATGTGATGCGTTACCTCTACGGGCCGCTTCACGAGAAAGTATGGGGGCCTTACGGCTTCTACGATGCGTTCAGCCAGACCGACGACTGGTATCCGCAGAAGTATCTGGCCATCGATCAGGGGCCGATCGCGGTGATGATCGAGAACCACCGTTCGGAGTTGTTGTGGCGGCTCTTCATGAGCCACCCCGACGTGCAGAACGGTTTGCGGAAGCTGGGCTTCGAGTCGCCCGTGCTGCAATAAGGGGCGAAGCGGGATTTTTTGAGACGGGACGCATCGGTCGGTGCGTCCCGTTTTTTCAGATCGAACAGAAGAACGTGACCAGGAAGGGAACGCTGAAATCGGTGACGCAGCCGTGGAAGATCGCTACGACGGCATACTGCGGTCCTGCGACGCGGGTGAGGATCGGGAGGGTGGTGTCGAAGGTCGTGGCGCCGCCCGACGAAATCGCGGCCAGCGGCCCGAAACGGCCCGCTACCCACGGTGCGGCCAGCAGCGTGAAGAGTTCGCGCAGGACGTTGCAGAGCAGAGCGACCGTTCCCAGTTCGACGCTGCGCAGTTCGGAGATGAAGATGCTCGACAGCGAATAGTAGCCGAATCCCGCGCCGACGGCCATGGCGTCGGCCGGCGGCACGGTGTGCAGCAGCGGCGATACGAGCGCCGCTCCGGCCAGCGTTCCGACGATGGTGCAGAGGGGCAGCAGCGCCATGCGGCGGTCGAGCGAGCGGATACGTTCGACGAGCGTGGCGTCGTGTCCCAGCGACACGCCGACCGAGAACATCAGCCCGTAGAGCATGTAGGTGCTTACGGGCGAGGAGGCTGCGGTAGCCGGAATCCATCCCGCGACGCCGAAAATTGCTCCGGCTGCGAAGAAGGCGACGATTACCAGACTGCCGCGCAGTGCGGCGAAGGCCGGCGGAGCGGGTGCGGCGGAGTCGGTCGCGCCGGTGCGTCTGCCGCCGATCGACCGCCACAGCAGCCAGGCGCAGGCGATGCTTCCCGCCAGCGCTCCCGTGCAGAGAACGAGCGCCTGCACGCCGAGCGTGGCCAGCGACCGCATGACCTCTTCATTGCCGCCCACTTCCGTTCCCAGCATGAAGAGCAGCAGCCAGATGATGAACGTGATGACGCTGCCGAGCGCACGGAGCGGTCGGCGGCGCAGCAAGCGGCCCGTGAGGATGCCGCCGAAGAGGACAGCGAACAGAATCAACATCGGTAGTGCGGAATTTTGCGTGCAAAAATAGGAAAAAAAGCCGACGGCCGCAAGCTGTGCGCCTGCGGCCGTCGGAATGAGGTGCGTCGTTAACGGACGTCGAAACGGAAGCGGATCGTCCGGCGGTACGCTTCGCCGGGGCGCAGTTCGGCCGAAGGGAAATCGGGGCGGTTCGGTGCGTCGGGGAAACCCTGGCACTCGATCGCCACGCCGTCGTAGTCCGCGTAGGGCCGGCCGCTCTTCGAGAGCGGCGAGCCGGCGAGCCAGTTGCCCGTGTAGACCTGCACGCCCGGCTGTGTGGAGCGGACGCTGAGCCGCCGACCCGATTTCGGGTCGTACAGTTCGGCCACGGTCATCTCCTCGTCCGCGCGCCAGTCGTCGACGGCCCAGCAGTTGTCGTAGCCTTTGCCGTAGCGCAATGCGGGGAAGTCGGCGCGAATGTCGCGGCCGAGCGGTTTGGACGTGCGGAAGTCCATCGGCGTGCCGGCGACGCCGGCGAGTTCGCCCGTGGGAATCAGCGTTTCGTCGGTCGGCAGCCAGCGCGAGGCGCGGAGCCGCAGTTCGTGGCCGAGCACCGATCCTGCGTTCTCGCCCGCGAGGTTCCAGTAGGAGTGGTTCGTCAGGTTGACGATCGTGGGGGCGTCGCACGCGGCTTCGAGTAGGACGGTCAGGCAGCAGTCGTCGTCCCACGCATAGGCGATGCGCGCCGTGAGCGTACCCGGGTAGCCCTCCTCGCCGTCGGGGCTGGTGCGGGTGAAGACCACGCCGTCGCCGGTCGTTTCACCCTGCCACAGGCGGTTGGCGAATCCCGTCGGGCCGCCGTGCAGGTGGTTGGGGCCGTTGTTGACGGTCAGCCGGTACTCCTTGCCGTCGAGCGTGAAGCGCCCTCCGGCGATCCGGTTGGCGAAACGGCCGGGCGTCTTGCCGAAGCAGGCGCCGTCGCCGACGTAATCGGCGTAGGCGCGGTACCCCAGCGCCACGTCGGCCATGCGCCCTTCGCGGTCGGGAACGACGACGGCCGTGACGCCCGCGCCGATGTTGCACACGTCGACGTAAGCCCCCGCGGCGTTCGCGAGGCGGAAGACCTCGATTTGGCCCTGCGCGTGGGGTTCGGTGCGGATTTTCGAGACGGTCATCGCCCTAAAAGAGTTTGGCGGGGTATTCGCCCGCGTCGACCAATGCACGGATCTTGTCGACCACGCCCTGACGGTCGGCGGCGTAGGTCACGCCGAACCACTTGGCCGTGGTGTCGAGCACCTTGACCGTCGCCGTGCCTTCGGTGATGAGTTTGTTGACCATCAGCGGGATGTAATACTCGGCTTTGGGGTTGTCGATGTTGGCGCGCAGGAACTCCTTGAAATACTCCTCCGAGTAGCGGAAGTAGTCGGGCGTGAAGCCCCACATGTTCATCGAGACGGGGGTATTGTCGTCGGTGGTGGTCGGCTGTCCGTCGTCGCCCGTGAAGGTGATGCGGCCGTCGACGCGGGCGATGTCCGTCCGTTCGACCACACCCGTCAGGTAATTGTTCGCATCGGTTCGGCAGATGCCGCGCGCCACGGTGCCGCTCTCCGAGAGGGTGTTGCCCACGCGGTAGCCCACCATGCAGTAGCGGTTCTGTCCGTCGGCTTTCGACAGCCACTGACCCAGTACGCGGAAGCCGTCGCGGCCGTAGAAGTCGTCGGCGTTGATGACGGCGAACGGTTCGCGGATGACCGCCTTGCCCATCAGCACGGCGTGGTTCGTACCCCATGGCTTGGTGCGTCCTTCGGGGTGGACGAAGCCCTCGGGCAGGTCGTCGACCGACTGGAAGACCACCTCGACGGGGATGTGGTTTTCGTATTTGGAGAGGATCTTCGTGCGGAAATCCGCTTCGAAATCCTTGCGGATGACGAAGACAACCTTGCCGAAGCCGCCGCGGATGGCGTCGAAGATCGAGTAATCCATGATCGTCTCGCCGTTGGGGCCGAGACCGTCCAGCTGTTTGAGACCGCCGTAGCGCGAGCCCATGCCTGCGGCCAGTACGAAAAGTGTAGGTTTCATATCGAATCTGTGATTGAATTGCATCGGGGAGGGTTAGTTCATGCCGCGCACGTGTTTTTCCCAGGCCCAGGCCGAGCGGAGCGTCTCTTCGAGAGGCCGTTCGGCCTTCCAGCCCAGTTCTTTGTTGGCGCGCTGCGTGTCGGCCCAGACCGCCTTCACGTCGCCGGCCCGTCGCCCGACGATCTTGTAGTTGAGCGTCAGCCCGTTCGCCCGTTCGAAGCCCTTCACCAGTTCCAGGACCGAGACAGGCGTGCCCGTGCCGATATTGAAAATCTCGTAGGCCTCCTTCATCCGCCGCTGCGTCATGCGGTCGACCGCGGCTACATGGGCTTTGGCCAGGTCGACGACGTCGATGTAGTCACGCAGGCAGGTGCCGTCGGGCGTGTCGTAGTCGTCGCCGAAGATCGAAAGGCATTCGCGCAGTCCGGCGGCCGTCTGCGTGATGTAAGGCACCAGGTTCTGCGGCACGCCGCGCGGCAGCTCGCCGATCAGCGCCGACGGGTGCGCCCCGATCGGGTTGAAATAACGCAGCGCAATGCCTTTCAGCCCCTCGTAGGCCGCCAGCGAGTCGTGCAGGATGTCCTCGCACATCTGCTTCGTGTTGCCGTAGGGCGACGTGGCGGGCTTGCGGGGCGTCTGCTCCGTGACGGGCAATGTGTCGGGCTCGCCGTAGACCGTTGCCGACGACGAGAAGAGGATGTTCGGCCGGCCGAACTCCTTCATCAGCGCGCAGACGTTCATGAACGACATGAGGTTGTTGCGGTAATATTTGAGCGGTTCGGCGACCGACTCGCCGACAGCCTTGTAGGCGGCGAAATGGATGACGGAGCCGAAATCGTATTTTTCGAAGACGCGTCGCAGCGCCGCTTCGTCGCAGGTGTCGACCTGCTCGAAGGGAACGTCGACACCCGTGATGCGCCGCACACCCTCGACGGCCGCCGCCTCCGAGTTGGAGAGGTTGTCGATGATGACCGCGTCGTATCCGGCGGCGATCAGTTCCACGGCGGTATGCGAGCCGATGTATCCGGCACCGCCCGAAATCAGTACAGTCTCTTTTGCCATAATCCGAGGATAAGTTGTTGTGCGACAGATGTTCGTTTCAGCCGATCGGTTATTCCATGTCGAAGGTGAATTGGTCGTAGTCGGCCGTGCGCCACGCCTTGTCGCAGGTGACGGGCGAAAGGGCGAACATCGGCGAGAAGGTCCGCACCGATACGGTCCGTCCGTCGGGCAGGAATTCCAGGATGCGCAGCCAGCAGTCGCCGCCGTTGCCGTGCCACTGTCCGTCGGCCGTCTGGGCGTTGAACATCATCTGCGCGACCGATTTGCCGGCGGCGTTCTTGTCCGTGCGGAAGCCGACCGTCTCGAAGTAGTCCGTCGTGGGGTGGCATTCGTGGCCGCAGATGACCAGCCGGATGTTCGGCGACGGGTAGACGAGCTTGTCCCAGATCGCCTGCTGGTAGTTGGCGTCGGTCAGTTCGTAAGGCTCCGTTTTCTTGCGGTTGCCCTTCCATGCGATGAACGAGTGGGTCAGCAGGATCACCCGCGTGTTCGCGTACCTGGGTTCCGCAACCAGTTTGCGCGCCCATTCGATCGCTTCGTCGCGCGGTGCGAATTCGAGCGATACGACCAGCAGATCGCCCCACGTGTCGGTGTGGAACTCGTAGGCGGCGTTCTCCAACGTGGGGATTCCGTGCGCGTTGTTGCATACCGATACGATTTTGTGACGCCAACACTCGTTGCGCGTCATCGGAAAGTAGTCGGGGAAGCGCGACAGGCGGTTCTCCGACTTGGTGTATCCGTAGTCGTGGTTGCCCGTGCAGACGACGTAGGGCAGCTTGTTGTCGAGCCGCTCGAAGGCGCGCGACGCGGCCCGCCACTGCTCGGCGCTGGTCTGGTCGGTCTTGCGGAAGGCCAGCGGGATGGCTGTTTCATTCTGTTCGACCAGATCGCCCGTGCAGAGCGCCGTGAGGATGCGCAGCGAGTCGATCTCGCGGGCGATCCATGCCGTCTGCAACTCGAACAACGGCTGGTTGGCGGCGAACTTGGTGTAGCTCTGCGGGTCGGGAATGACGATGACAGAGAAGGAATTCGGGTCGCTCAGGCGGGCGCGCAAGGGGTAGTTCTGGGCTTGCAGCGACAGCGTGCCGGCGAGCAGAGCGAAAAGGAAGATCGTTTTTCTCATGTAACGGGATGGTTTGAATCAGTCGATTTTATGTGCGCCGTCCGAGATGACGACGGGATAGACTTTGGGTTCGTGGCCGAACCGCTCGGTGAATTTGCGTTTGGCCGTGGCGATGAAATCGGCGAAGAGGTCGTCCTTCACGAGGTTGATCGTGCAGCCGCCGAAGCCGCCGCCCATCATGCGTGCCCCCGTGACGCCGCATTCGCGGGCCACGTCGACCAGGAAGTCGAGCTCCTCGCACGATACTTCGTAGTCCTTCGACAACCCCTCGTGCGTGGCGTACATCCGCTCCCCGACGGTGGCGTAGTCGCCACGCTGCAAGGCGTCGCAGACGTCGAGCACACGCCGTTCCTCGCCGATCACGAAGCGTGCACGGCGGTAGTCTTCGTCGGAGATCTCATCGCGGATCGCATCGAGCCGCTCCATCGTGGCGCCGCGCAGAAACTCCTGTCCCAGCATCTTCGCCACGCGCTCGCACGACTCGCGCCGGCGGTTGTAGGGCGAGCCGACCAGTTCGTGCTTGACGACCGTATCGAGCAGCACGAGCTTGTAACCGACGGGATCGAAGGGGAAGTATTCGAACTCCATCGAACGGCAGTCGAGCCGCATCAGACAACCCTTCTTGCCGAAGACCGAGGCGAACTGGTCCATGATGCCGCACTTCACGCCGCAGTAGTTGTGCTCGGTCGACTGACCGATGCGTGCCAGTTCGAACTTGTCGATCCCCAGCGCATAGAGGTCGTTGAGCGCAAAGGCGAAGGTCGACTCAACGCTGCCGACGACGACATGCCCGCTCCCAGCGGTACGTCGCCCGAAAAGGCGGTGTCGAAGCCGCCGATGCGGCCGCCGCGCTTCTGGATTTCGCGGCAGACGCCGAAGATGTAGCGGGCCCACGACTCGGAGGGTTTGTCCTCCTCGCGCAAGCCGAACTCCGCATAGGAGTCCAGATCGACGGCGTAGGCGCGCACGCGGTCGGTGCCGTTGGGGCGGATCATCGCCGTGATGCCGCAGTCGACGGCACCCGGGAAGACGAAGCCGCCGTTGTAGTCGGTGTGTTCGCCGATCAGGTTGATGCGTCCCGCCGAGGCGTAGAGTGTTCCGTGGGTATTGAAATGCCGCTCGAATGCGGCCCTTACATTGGATTGCGTCATGATGTTGAAGCTGTTGCGGTGAACGAGTTTCGCGGGGTCGGCCTCCATCAGTTCCACGCAGGCCCGCAGCACATCGGGCATGTAGATCATGTCCATGTAGACGTCCGGCGGTACGGGGCAGGTGAATTTACCCGACTTTATAGCCTCGTAATAGATCTCCACGGCATAGTCCGTCGTACCGCCGCCCGGCAGCGTGACGTTCGAGATAATGCCCGGAAAACGGACCGAACGGGTATCCACACCGTACTTATGGTGGTAGTAGTTCCCCAGCATCTCTCCCGTCACCTTACAGATGCCGTAGATGGTCGTGGGCTGCATGATCGTGTCCTGTGGCGTCTTGACCTTGGGGGACGAGGGCCCGGCGCCGATCGAACTGGGGGTGAAGAGGGCGCAATGGTGCTGGCGCGCCACCTCGAGCGAATTGTTGAAGGCGCCCATATTGACGTGCCAGGCCATCTGCGGATTACGCTCGCCCACAGCCGAGAGCAAAGCGACCAGGTTGAAGATCGTATCGATGTGGTAACGCGCCACGACCGACGCCATCGCCGTCGCATCGAGCGCATTGAGCACTTCGAAAGGGCCGGCCTCGCCCCCAGGGCCTTGCATTCACGTACGTCGGTAGCCACGACGTTGCGCGAGCCGTAAATACCGCGCAGGTAGGTCGTCAGTTCCGATCCGATCTGACCTCCGGCGCCGATAATAAGTATCTTTTTCATCGTTGCGGGTTGATGGGTTATAATTCAAAAAACGAAAGATAGAAAATAAATCGTGAAAAGCCGCGATTTTTTTTTTTTGCCAATTTTTTGGTATTTTTCAACGCTTTTTTTCTTATGTAGGTTTTCGCACCACTCGAAGGTTGCAAATTTGCAATCTCTTTTTTGCTGTTGTAGCTCAGTGGTAGAGCACATCCTGTTGTGAAGTCGGTGACGCTTCGAACGAAAAAGGCAGAGGACACGTCCTCTGCCTTCACCATGGATTTTGGTTTGCGGAAAGAGAGGGATTCGAACCCCCGGAGCCTCTCAGCTCAACGGTTTTCAAGACCGCCGCAATCGACCGCTCTGCCATCTTTCCGGCGACAAAAGTAGCACCTTATTTCCATTTTACCAAATTCCGGCCGGGATTTCGCCCCGCGCCCTTCCGGCGTGCGGCGGTCGGCGCACGGCCTTCCTGAACGGCCGTTTGCGGCCGCGGTTCCGACCGGCTGCTTGCCCGTTGTCCGTGTTCCTGCCGTGCGTCGCCCGTGCGGTCGCGGTCTCCCTTTGCCGGCGGGGAAAAAGGTCGAAACGGATGTTCGGGAAATTTTTATTAACTTTGTCGGATACGGTTAGGATTTCGAGACGAAGAATGTTGTAACCTTTATACCCTCTCTGTTATGAACAAATCTCAATTGGCGGAGGCCGTGGCCCGTGAGGCGCTCCGCTGAAAAAACGCTATCTTTGCCGCACATCCGATCCGTTGAGGATGTCACAGACGAAAACCGCTCGCTATGCCGCAAATTTCCCTTCGGGCCTGTGAAATGCCCGAGTCGCCGATTCGAAAACTCTTTCCGCTGGCCGAGGCCGCCAAGGCCCGCGGCGTGAAGGTCTATCATCTCAACATCGGCCAGCCCGATCTGCCCACGCCGCAGACGGGGCTCGACGCCTTGAAAAAGATAGACCGTACCGTGCTCGAATACAGCCCCAGCGACGGCTATCGCTCGCTGCGCGAGAAACTGGTAGGTTACTACGAACAGTTCCAGATCAAGCTCTGACGGCCGACGACATCATCGTCACGACGGGAGGTTCCGAAGCCGTGCTGTTCGCCTTCATGTCGTGCCTCAACCCCGGCGACGAGATCATCGTGCCCGAGCCGGCCTACGCCAATTACATGGCCTTCGCCATCTCCGCGGGCGCCGTGATACGTCCCGTGGTATCGTCGATCGAGCAGGGATTCGCACTGCCCGACGTCGCGGAATTCGAAAAGCTCATCAACGACCGCACGCGCGGTATCCTGATCTGCAACCCCAACAACCCCACGGGGTACCTATACACACGCAAGGAGATGAACCGCATCCGCGACCTGGTCAAAGAAATACGACCTGTTCCTCTTCTCCGACGAAGTCTACCGCGAATTCATCTATACGGGGTCGCCCTATATCTCGGCCTGCCATCTGGAGGGGATCGAGCAGAACGTGGTGCTGATCGACTCGGTGTCGAAGCGCTACTCGGAGTGCGGCATCCGCATCGGGGCGCTCATCACCAAAAACCGTGCGCTGCACGACGCCGTGATGAAGTTCTGCCAGGCGCGCCTGATCGCCGCCTGCCGGGCGTGATTCGGACAGATCGTCGCCGAGGCCGCGTAAGCGGCAGACATACAGAAAGTGTTTTCGCACTGTCCTGAATGGAAAATGTGGCAATTTTCTACTGAATCGGGGACAACGAACAGCACTCATTTCTTGTTAGTATATGGCAAGGCGTATTTTTGTGCGCCTGTATCCCATATCTATCAGGTGTGGGGTATTGTATCGTTTATCTGATTCGGGTTCGCCACAACCTTCCATTCGATAAACGAACGGCTCCACACTTTCTTTTTGTAAATATGCAGGATAGGAGCTGGCCGGCAAGAATTCTATTATTGAAATGGAGGAGCACTGGCAGTGTCAGAACTGCGGGAATTTCGTCCCGGAAGGATTGACTGTATGTCCGAAATGCGGATTGGTTAAAGGTGGATTCGACGAGTCGCCGGAACAGACGGCAGACGGCTTGGAGATAGCTCGGGTCGAACGGAACGTCAAAGTAGAAATTCCATTTATTTTGTATCTGGGAGCGGTCTGTTCGATCGTGTTGTTGGGCGTCTTGGTTTATCTGTTGATAGAACTGTCGGGAATCGCTCGTGGATTTTCAGAATTCATTCATGGGATATAAATTCCGGTAAACCGGTAAGAAGAATATCCGTAGAATATTTGCTTTATGCCCGATACGACTGGGGATTGGTGCTGTTCGAGGTGGAAAAATATATGAAAAACTTAAATAACGATCGACGATGAAAAAACTGTTTTTTGCAAGCCTGTGGGCTTTGGCCTGCTTGGTCGTAGCTTGCTCCGATGAAAAAGACGAACCGAACGACGAGTCCGGATCGATCGTCGGCGAATGGGTATTTCAGAGGAACGAGTATTACCGGAACGGGAAACTGGTCGACAGTTTCACGGCCGTGGAAGAGGAGGACAAAACGATTGCGATCTTTCGGGAAGACGGAACCTATCGTTATTACGATTTCCCGCCCGAGGAGTATTACGACGGGACCTACTCTTATGACGAAATGTCGGGCGTGTTGACGACGGATGACGGAGTGAATGAACAGACTTGTCTGACCGAGATAACCGTCTCGACGATGAAATGGATTTACGACGAAGGCGACGGCGAGGTACTCGTCGAATATTATTCACGGAAGTGATCGGGCGCCGGAACAGTCGGCTCTCGGGACGGGAACACCGTCCCGATTTTTTTACGGATAAGTACGAAACAGTCGCTGCCGATTTCGGGAAAGTCCGGAGAACGGAGTTTCCTTTTTCGGCCAAATGTTTACTTATATTCCAGAATTTCGGAAATAACGACCAAATAATTTGTCGACGCGGCATTTAATTCCTACTTTTGCGCCGGATTTTTGTCTCGGAACGGAGCGCGTTTCGGGGCGTAACAGTTTAAAATTTGTGCGAATGAAAAGACTTTTGACGCTTCTCGTGGCCGTCGTCTCGGCGACCGGTCTTCGGGCCGAGGGCTATCAGGTAAACAACCTCTCGACTCGCCAGACGGGTATGGGCCATGTCGGCACGGCCATGAAACTCAATTCGGAATCCATCTTCTTCAACCCCGCTGCCACGGCGTTCCAGGATTCGAAATTCGACCTGTCGGTCGGCGCTGCGGGAATCCTTTCCTATTGTACCTACACCCCTTCGCCCACGATGGAGAACGGTTTCTATTCGGGCAACCGTCCCGAGTGGGAGTCCGACAACAAGATGTCGACGCCGATCTACGCCTATTTCAACTACAAACCTTCCGACCGCTGGGCCGTCGGCTTGGGTTTCTTCACGCCCAACGGCTCGTCGATGAACTGGGGCGACGACTGGCCCGGTGCGAATCTGGTGCAGGAGATCAATCTGGCGGCCTATACCGTGCAGCCGACCGTGTCGTTCAAGCTCTGCGACCGGGTGTCGATCGGTGCGGGTCTGATGATCACGTGGGGTAATTTCGATCTGTCGCGTTCGATGCTTCCCGTCGCGACGGGAAGTGCCACGGCAGCCGGAGGCCTTCAATTGGCAGCGAGCAAGTTGCAGGCACAGGTCGATCAGTTGGAGCAGTTGCCCTCGACGCCCGAGATCGCCGCTCAAATCGCCGCTTTGAACGGATATATCGGTCAGGCCAATGCCGGAGCCGGTTATTTCGCGGCGAATCATGCCGGCGAAGCGCTGGTGTCGGCACGGCTCGAAGGCTCGGCCGATGTGGCCGTAGGCGTCAATGCGGGCATCATGTGGGATATCAATTCCGAGTGGTCGCTGGGCATGTCGTGGCGTTCGCGCATGAATATGAAGGTGGGCAGCGGCCGTGCGGCGCTCAGCTACGTTTCGCCCGAGACGCAGCAATACCTTACGCTGCTCAACGCGCTGAGCACGATGGCCGGCGGCAGCGAAGTGATTCCCGGACTGGATCGGGGAACCTTCTCGGCCGAGCTGCCGCTGCCGACGACCGTGACGTGGGGCGTCAGCTTCCGCCCCGTTCCCAAGTGGGAGTTCGCCGTCGATCTGCAATGGGTCGGCTGGTCGGCCTACGAGGCGCTCAACGTGGAGTTCAACGAGAAGGAGCTGGGCATCGACCCGATCTATTCGGTGAAGAACTACTCCAATACGCTCACGTTCCGGTTCGGCGGTCAGTACCGCGCCTGCGACTGGTTGACGGCACGCATGGGTATGTACGTCGACGAAAGCCCCGTGAGCAGCGACTACCTCAATCCCGAAACGCCTTCGATGACGAAGGTCTCCTATACGGCCGGTCTGAGCTTCCGTCCCCGCAAGTACGTCTCGATCGACGTGGCCTACTGTTACGTTTCGTCGGCCGACCCCGAACGGACGGGTTCCTATCCGATTTACAGCTATCAGGACAACACGAAGCTCGAATCGATCTTTTCGGGCAATTACAAACTCCACGCCCACGTCCTTTCGTTCGGTGTGGGATTCAATTTCTGAGTCCGCCCGTTGTTTTTGCGGAAAAAACGCTATCTTTGCGGAGCCTGCCGTCCGACGGCCGGGCTCCGTTTTTTTTCGGGGCCGCCCGCACTGCGGGGCGGGCTGCGAGGCTCCATAGTTCAAGGGATAGAACGAGGGTTTCCTAAACCCTAAATTCGCGTTCGAGTCGCGGTGGAGCTACAAATGCGGGGGGGGAGGGAGTTGTCCGGTTCCCCCGCTTTGCGTATTTTTGCTGCAAAATAAACAGAGAATCCGATGACCCGACTCGCTATTTTCGATCTCGATGGAACGCTGCTCAACACGATCGGCGACCTGGCCGTCAGTTGCAACGCCGTGCTGGCGCTGCGCGGACTGCCGCAGCACAGTTACGAAGACTACTGTCGTTTCGTGGGCAACGGCATCATGCGGCTCGTGGAGCGCGCACTTCCCGAAGCACTGCGCACGCCCTACACGGTCGACGCCGTGCGACGCGATTTCGTGGCGTATTATCTCGCGCATATCGACGAACATACGCTCCCTTACGAGGGAATTCCCGAACTGCTGGCCGAGTTGCAGCGGCGGGGCGTGCGGCTGGCCGTCGCGTCGAACAAGTTCCAGGCCGGCACCGAGAAGCTCATCGGCCGCTATTTCCCCGACATCCGCTTCGACGTGGTTCTGGGGCAGCGTCCCGACGTGCCGCTCAAACCCGATCCGGCGGTCGTCGGCGAGATCCTGACTGCGACGGGCGTCGCCGCCGGCGAGGTGCTCTACGTGGGCGATTCGGGGGTGGACATGCAGACGGCCGCCGCCGCCGGCGTCCGTTCGGCGGGCGTCACGTGGGGGTTCCGCACGCGTGCCGAGTTGGAGCAGAGCGGTGCCCGGCACATCGTAGACCGCCCTGCGGAGTTGCTCGGACTGTTGTAATCTTTCCGGTCGGTTCTTCGGAGCCGGATTCATCGCTGGTTATCAATGGAAAACGGAATCTCCGAGAGATTCCGTTTTCCGTTTTGTGCGGGCGGCGTTACGATTGGCAGTATTTATGTACATCATCGATCGTGATGGTGTCGCCGCTGAGGATGATGAGCCGTTCGATGACGTTGCGCAGTTCGCGGACATTGCCGCTCCACCGCATCGCCGAGAGCGCCTCCATGGCGTCGGAGTCGATCGGCTTGGGCGGGATGCCGTAGAGGGACGAGATTTCGTCGACGAAGTGCTGCGTCAGTTCGGGAACGTCGGAGGAGCGTTCGCGCAGGGGCGGGACGCGGATGACGATGACGCTGAGACGGTGGTAAAGGTCTTCGCGGAAATTGCCCTTCCGGATCTCCTCGCGCAGGTTCTTGTTCGTGGCGGCGATGACGCGTACGTTGACCTCGATGTCCTTGTCGCTGCCTACGCGGCAGATCTTGTTCTCTTGGAGGGCGCGCAGTACTTGGCCTGCGCCGCCAGCGACATGTCGCCGATCTCGTCCATGAACAGCGTGCCGCCGTGGCCTGTTCGAACTTGCCCCTTCGCTGCTTGATGGCCGAGGTGAAGGCGCCGCGTTCGTGGCCGAAGAGTTCGCTTTCGATCAGCTCCGAGGGGATCGCCGCGCAGTTCACCTCGACGAAGGAGCCCCCGGCGCGGTTGCTTTTGGCGTGCAGCCAGCGTGCGACCAGCTCTTTGCCGGTGCCGTTTTCGCCCGTGATGAGGGTACGGGTATCGAAGGCTGCGATCCGTTCGACGACCTGCCGCACGTTGCCGATGGCGTTCGACGAGCCGATGATGGGCTGCACGGACGAGGCGCGCGTGCGCCGGGCGCGCCCCATCGCATGTGCGGACATGCGTTGTTTGGGGAGCGGCACGGGGCCGGGTTGTCGATGGTGCGGTGTATGGACTGCAGCAGGCGGTTCATGTCGATGGGCTTGGTCAGGAAGTCCATCGCACCGTCGCGGAATGCGGTGACGGCGCGCTGAATCTGGTTGTCGCCCGCGCCCGCGAGTACGATAAAGGGAATTCCGAGCGGCGAAGCATTGCTGCTGTCGTCGGTGAGGACTACGTCGAAGGCCATTTGACGACACATTTCGGAAGCCTCTTACGTCTTCGGTGGCCTCGATGGCATAACCTTCGTATTCGAGCCGCTCGCGCAGCGTCTTTCGCATACTTTTTGATTGGTCTAAAATTAAAACTTTTGTCATAAATATTCTGTTTTCTCTCGATTTTTTGTTTACATTTGTAGCCAAATTAGTGAAAATTTTCAGGCGGAGTAAAAAATCTTGTAGGTTCTTGCAAACGGGGTGGAGAGCCTTTTTACCAAAAAATTCTTGAATCGGTCCGAACGGAACAATGTTCCGGCTGCGGGACGGTCTGCGCGAATCAATTCCGTTATGAAAAAGAATTATAATTACACCCGCCGCAACTGTACCTGCCCGAGTATGGGCGTCATATCCACGAGATGGTCGCGTCGCTGCTCGAAATCGAAGACCGCCGCGAGCGGACGCGGCAGGCCAAGGCCGTGATCGCCGTGATGGGCAACCTGAACCCCTTGCTGCGCGATACGGCCGACTTCACCCACAAGCTGTGGGATCACCTTTTCATAATGTCTGATTTCCAGCTCGATGTGGATTCTCCCTATCCGCGTCCCTCGCGTCAGGATCTGACGGTCGCACCGCGGAGGATGCCCTATTCGCAGCGGCGCATCCTGTTCAAGCATTACGGGAAATATGTGGGAGAGATGATCCGTTCGCTGGTCGGCAAAAGCAGTCCCGACGTGAGCCGGACGGTCGACAATCTGGCGCGTTACATGCGTGCCAAGAGCTACGAGTACAATCAGGAACACCCCAACAACGAGGTGATCATAAAAGATATAAGACAAATGTCCGGCGGGAACATTTCGATAGACGAAGCTGCTATCAATAATCTCCGAAGCGACTATAAACAACACTTTACGGCCCACCCCCAAAAAGGCCCCCAACGCACCGGCGGACGTCCCGTGCAGAAAGGCCGTAACAATCCGCGTGCCCGTCAGGGCAATTATCAGCAGAATCACCAGGGGCAGCATCAGGGATACGTTAAAAACGGCCGTTCGTACAATTCGACCAAATAATTTTGCGTTATAAGGCAAAAAAGTTATATTTGTAGTTACGAAAATCCGGTTGCGGCAGGCGTATCCCGCCGGAAACGGGATAGGGAACGGTGCGATTCGGCCCGTCGTGTTGCGCGGACGGCCTCGTGCGGGATATTCCCGCGGACGGCGACGTTCCCGGTACGCGCGGTCTTTCCTTCGTTCGCCGAAACCGAATATTGTGTGTTTCCTGCGTCGGGAAGAGCGGCACGCTCTCCGCGCTGAATGAAAACGTGCGAAAAAATGGAGAAAAGCAAGATAGTGATGGGAATTCTGGCGGCGGCGACGCTCGGCGCCTGCCAGTCGTCCAAGGTGAAGATTTCGGGCCGCCTGGTCGGGGCCGACGCCCGGCAGGTCTACATCGAACAGCTTTCGGCGGGCGGCAAGGCCCCCCCTGATCGATTCGGTGTCGCTCGACGACGCGGGCAACTACCGGTTCGAATTGAAGAACGTCCCCTCCACCCCGTCGCTTTACACGATCTCCTACAACGGCGAGAGCGTGCCCGTGCTGATCGAGGGCGGCGACCGCCTGACGATCAATTCGGCGGGCAGTTTCGCCCGCAACTATACGGTCGAGGGGAACGAGGAGTCGTCGCTGCTGCGCGAATTCAACCTCGCCTATGTCGAGGGGGCCGAAAAGCTCAACGACATCGCCGCAGCCTATGCCCGCAACGGCCAGTCGGAGGAGGAGCTCAAACGCCTTGCCAAAGCCTATTCGGACGAATACCTGCGCATCAAGCGTGCGCAGCTCGCATTCATCGTCGAACACAAGGCGTCGATCGCGGCGGTCTATGCGCTTTCGCAGCGCCTGCCCGGCGACCGCTACCTCTTCAACGGGCAGGGCGACGCCGTCTACTACCGCACGGTGGCCGATGCGCTCGAAGAGCGCTATCCCCAGTCGCCCTATCTGGCGTCGCTCCATGCCGAGATTTCGCGCCTCGATGCGTTGCAGAACCTCTCGGCGACGGTCTCCGAAGCGGGTTTCCCCGATCTGGAAATCGCCGACATGTACGGCAAGAAGGTGCGGCTGTCGTCGCTCGAAGGCAATGTCGTGCTGATCGACTTCTGGTCGCCGTCGCTGGGTAACAGCAACGCGCTGAACGCCGACCTGAAACAACTTTACGAGAAATACCACGACAGCGGGTTCGAGGTCTACCAGGTGGCTGTCGAGACGTCGAAACCGATGTGGATCAATACGGTGCAGGAGCAGTCGCTGCCGTGGATTTCGGTCTGCGACCTGCGCGGCGAAGCATCGCCCGCGCTGACGATCTACAACGTCCGCAAACTGCCCGCCAACTACCTGATCGACCGCAAGGGCGACATCGTCGCCAAAGATCTCTACGGAACTTCGCTCGAACAGCAACTCGAAAAACTGTTGTAAGGGCGATGATCTACTTCGCCTCGGATATTCATCTGGGTGCCGGCGATCCGGCGACGGCGCGGTGCACCGAGCGTCGGTTCACGGCGTGGCTCGACGCCGTTTCCCGCGATGCCGAGGCGATCTACCTGCTCGGGGACCTGTTCGATTTCTGGTTCGAATACCGGGGCGTGGTGCCCAAGGGCTTCGTGCGGACGCTGGGCAAGCTGGCCGAACTGACCGACCGCGGCGTGCGCGTGGTCTTCTTCACCGGCAACCACGACATGTGGGTGGGCGACTACCTGCCCGCGAATGCGGCGTGGAGATCCATACCGAGCCGCAGGTAGTGACGCTCGCCGGCAAGCGGCTCTTTCTGGCGCACGGCGACAATATCAACGTCGGCCACCTGCCGTGGCTCTGCTTCATGAATCGTGTTTTCCGCTCGCGGCCGTTGCGCTGGCTCTTTTCGTGGGGCGTGCATCCCGACCTGGCGATGCGTTTCGGGCACTGGTGGAGCGGTCGTTCGCGCAAGTCGCATGGCGGCGAGTCCGACCGGAGCGTGACCGAACCGTTGATCGCCTATGCCCGCCGGTATGCCGCCGAGCACGACGTCGACCACTTCGTCTTCGGGCACATGCATTTCCCGCGCGACTACCGCGAGCAGAGCCTGCATGTGATAAACCTGGGGTGCTGGGAGAAATACCCTTCGTGCGCCGTGCTGGACGCATCGGGCGGAATGACTTTAAAAATGCTGGAGAGATGAAACAATACCTCGATCTGCTGCGGCAGGATCTGCGCCGAGGGCGTCGTGCGGGGCGACCGCACGGGAACCGGCACGCGCAGCGTCTTCGGCCACCAGATGCGTTTCGACCTCGGCGAAGGATTCCCGCTGCTGACCACCAAAGAAGGTCTTCCTGAAAGGGGTGATCCACGAGTTGCTCTGGTTTCTGCGGGGCGATACCAACATCAAGTACCTCGTGGACAACGGCGTGCATATCTGGGACAACGACGCCTACCGCTATTACAACGAACTGTGCGTGCGCCACGGCGTGCTGCCCGTCGACCGCGAGACGTTCCTGCGTGCGGCACAGGACGGTGTCGAATCGCCCGTCGAAGGGTATCGGTTCGGCGACCTGAACCATGTGTACGGCTATCAGTGGCGCAGCTGGCCCAAGCCCGACGGCCGCTTCATCGACCAGATCGCGCAGGCAGTCGAACTGATACGGCACAATCCCGAGTCGCGGCGAATCATCGTCTCGGCGTGGAATGTCGCCGAGATCGACGACATGGCGCTGCCGCCCTGCCACGTACTGTTCCAGTTCTATGTGGCCGACGGGGAAGGCTCTCGTGCCAGTTGTACCAGCGTAGCGCCGACACGTTCCTGGGCGTGCCGTTCAATATCGCGTCGTATGCCCTACTGACGCTGATGATGGCGCAGGTATGCGGCCTCGAACCCGGCGAGTTCGTCCATACGCTCGGCGACGCGCACCTCTACCTGAACCACATGGAACAGGCCGCCGAGCAGTTGTCGCGCACGCCGCGCAAGTTGCCTTCGATGCGGCTCAACCCCGCCGTGCGGTCGATCTTCGATTTCCGCTACGGGGATTTCACGCTCGAAGGCTACGACCCCTGGCCGGCGATCAAGGCGCCGATCTCCCATGTCGTTCTGAGGCGCCGGAACGACCGTTAAAAGTTGAAACTGACATGATTTCGATTATCGTTGCCGTTGCCGAAAACGGCGTGATCGGGGATAACAACCGATTGCTGTGGCACATATCCGAGGATCTGCGCCGATTCAAACGCATCACGACGGGGCATCCCGTGGTGATGGGCCGCAAGACGTGGGAGTCGCTGGGCCGGCCGCTGCCGGGGCGGGAAAACGTCGTCGTCACGCGGCGGGAACTGTCGTTCGACGGTGCGCGGACGGTGCATTCGCTCGACGAGGCATACGCTCTCTTCCCGCCGGAGGAGGAGGTGTTCGTCATCGGCGGCGCGCAGATCTACGGCGAGGCGCTGCCTGCGGCCGACCGATTCTACCTCACGCGCGTGCACCGCGCCTACGAGGGCGATACACGCTTTCCGGAGTGGGACGCCGCCGAGTGGCGGCTCGTCGGGAGCGAGTCGTTCCCCTGCGGCGAACGGTACGAGTATCCCTTCACGTTCGAGACCTACGAACGGAAGCGGTAGGGAGAAGTGCCTTTTTCGTTAAGCCGGATTTGTTCGGACTCTGCCGAGGTGAGAAATGGACGAAAGAGATCAACCATTTCATTAAGCCTAGTGCAGAGCCGAACTCGGTTCGAGCTCTGCCGAAGCGGGAAATGGAAGAATGAAATTCAATCTTAAAACCGAATAAGATGAAAAAGTTGTTTTTGTTGCTTTTGGCGGGATGCCTGTGGTCGCTTGCGGCCGATGCGCAGCCCGTGATCGAAAAACAGGGCTCGAAGAAGGAGCCTTTCACGTTCGTACAGATCGCCGATCCGCAGCTGGGTTTCTGCGACAAGGGGCAGGACTGGCGGTGGACGGTCGACAATCTGAAAGCGACCGTCGCACGTGTCAACGAGCTTAAACCGGCCTTCGTGATCGTGACGGGCGACCTGATACACAACCATAAGAACGCCGAGCAGGCCCGGGCCTACCGTGAGAACATCGCTCTGATCGATGCGTCGATCCCCGTATTCCATATTCCCGGCAACCACGACATTCCCAAGTACGGGGCCGAAGCCCTGGCGCAGTACCTCGACGAATTCGGTTACGACCGCTTCTCGTTCTCCTACAACGGTTCTGCATTCATCGGGCTGAACAGCAATGCGATGGTCTGCGACAGCGAACGTGCGGCGGCCGATGCCCGCGCCCAGTTGGAGTGGTTCGGGAAGCAGTTGGAGCGCTATCGCAAGTGCAATCACATCTTCGTCTTCACGCATCACCCGCTCGTTTTGAGTCCCGACAGCCGGGTCACGCACAAATCGGCCTACGACGAACCTTTCCGCACGGAGTACGCCGCGCTGATGAAGAGATACGGCGTGCGTGCGGTCTTCGCCGGCCACACCCACATCACGGGGCTGACCGAGGTGGCCGGTATTCCGATGATTATCGCGGGAGCGTCGAGCTATCCGCTCTACGGGGCCTCGACGGGCATCAACGTGGTCGATGTCACGCCGACCGGTTTTAGCAGCGAGTTCGTCGCCAACGATCCTGCCGATGGGAATATCCGGTTGCACTGACGGCGGCAGCGGAGCGGACGAGTGAACCGATATTCCGAATTCGGTAAATCTGCGTTTCAGGGGCGATTCGATTGTGCCCTTCCCTTGAATTTTGTAAGAACTTTTGATAAATGCAATAATAATTTGCGTTTACATGGATTTTGTTTTATGTTTGAGATTGATTACTAATCTTAAATATAAGATGTTATGAAAAAAATTATTTTGTAGGTGCAGTTGTTGCTCTGTTGGCAACAGGTGCTTTTTGTCTGTTCAGTTCTTCTTCTGATGTTTCTCCTTTGTTGAAAGCAAATGTTGAAGCGTTGTCTCGTGGGGAATCCGGGAATCGGCCTTGTCTCGAGAATCCTTATTATTATGGTACTGGAGGTGTATGGGTATGTAATCCTTGTGAATATATGTATAATCTCGGAACACCGCTGAACGAAGGTTCATGGAGTCGATGTTGAAATTGATGAATATATTTTGTCAAGGTCTGTGGGCCGTCGGATTCATGCTGTTTTGCGCCTGCGGCGGTTCGAACGGGAATGTTTACAAGGGCGAGTTCCGGTGCGAAGAGCGGCCGGAGCCGATTCGGCTGGTCTGCGAACTTTTGTCGGCCGAGATTCCGGGAGCCGTCGTCGGGTATGTCGCCGACTCGTTCTACGTGGCTTACACGATGATGGATCCCGACTATCGGATCGCCGTCTGCGACAAGCGGGACATGCGTCTGCTGGGGCGGTTCGTCCGTGTCGGACGCGGACCGGACGAGTATACTTATGTCAATGTTTCGGGCCCTCCCGTAACGACTCCCGAGGGGGTGTGCATGTGGTTTTTCTCGAAACGGGGCGTGGACTTGCAACTGTTCCGGTTCAATATCTCCCGTTCGCTGCGCGAGGGAACGACCGTGATCGATGATCGGATCCTGTTTGATGCCGTAAAGTTACGCCGGCAGTTTCCCGATACCCGGAATTTGTTTTATGCGCTGCGGCTTGACGACTCGCTGTGCGTCTGCAAGCTGATCGGCCGGACGGAGGTCGCGACAGTGCTCTATGACTACCGTGCGCAGGAGGTCGTGTACCGCTACGACCTGTGCCGCCAGTCGGCCGTCGTTCCGAATATCGCGGGCGGGACGATCTTCGCCGATGCCGCTGGGGAACGGTTCGTGGAGGGTAGTGCGTTGCTCGATCAAGTCAATTTCTGGAACCGCGACGGCAGCGGTCTGGTGAGCGTTTCCACGCGCCGCCGTCCGGTGACGGCCGAGGAGGTCGAGCAGACGGATGAATCGCAGCGCCGCAGGTATTACCTCGCGATGACGACCACTTCCGACCGTGTGCTGGCTTTCTATCTGGCTGATGCGGCGGCGCCTCCCGAGTTGCATGAATTCGGTTGGGACGGCACTCTGCGCAACGTCTATACCTTCGATTTTCCTGTGACGTCGATCGCTTGCGACGAGGTGACGGGCGACTGTTATGCGTTCCGCTCCGATTCGGAGATTTACCGGTTTCGGTTATCCGAGTGAGCCGGCCTGTTTTCGGCTTGTCCGTTTGTACGGGCAGGCATCAGAGATAAAATAATCGGGGCGTTCGAGATTGCTCGAACGCCCCGATGCCGTTTTTCGTCCGTTTCAGTCTGCGACGGGTTGCAGAATGTTCCAGTCGGGGATGCCGATGACGGAGAGGAAAGGCGCGAAGGCCTCCTCCTCGCGGTCGGTGCCCGCGTCGCGGTAGGTCTCCCAGATTGGTTTCTTGCCGCCGGGGTCTTCGGCGTCGTCGGGATAGCGGCGCAGGCCGATGCGCAGCGTCCCCTCGTTGCGGTGGTCGAACCAGTTGTGCCACTGGATGCCGTCGATGCCGGGCAGGGCGGCGATTTTCTTCCAGCCGTAGGCGAAGCCCGCGCACTGGTTGCGCAGATCGGCTTCGGCGTAGGTGGGGGAGTTGGTTCCCGCTTCGGAGAGCCATACCGAGCGGCGCGTCGTGCCGCGGAAGAGGTTGGCCGGCGTCAGGGCCCATTTGCTGAGCACTTCGAGATTTTTGAGCGTGACGAAGGGGGTGTTCATCGCGAAAGTCGCATTCGGTTCGCGCCACGTACAGGGGTCGGAGATCGTCTCGGGGTAACTGTGGCAGGCGAGCGCCCAGCGAAAGTCGCCTTCCGCGCGACTGAAATCGCCGAGCAGCCCGACCATGTCGCGCACGGGATACCAGCCCGGGTTCGAAGCGCGGCTCCACGAATGGGAGAACGAGGCGAAGAATTCGGCGTTGGCGTCGTATTGGCGGACGATCGAGGCGCACAGGCGCATCGATTTGACGTAGGCGTTCGTGTAGGTCGTGATGAGTTTGTCGTCGCCCATGTTGGTCCAGTCGACGCCGCCGTCGACTTCGTTGTGGACGATCCAGTGCGCGATGCGGCCGTAGGCGTCGTCCTCGCGGCAGTAGCGCTGCGCGAGGAAATCGATCATCGCCGCGTAGGCGCGCACGGCCTTGGGGGTGGTCATGTTGGGCATGGTGTAGGTTCCCCGCGTGTAGTCGGGGTGTTGCAGCAGGGCGCCGAGTTCGGCGTCGCGCGCCTCTGCGGCGGGATCGACCAGCAGGATCACCGCGACGGTAATGTCGCGTGCGGCGGTTTCGCGGAGCGTGGCGTCGAGCGCATCGAGCTTTTCGGTGTCGAAATAGTAGGTTTCGCCGCAGTAGGCGTGTTCGACCATGCCGGCCTTTGCGGGCGACAGGTACATGAATTGCAACGGACTGACGTTGACCGTGGCGCTGGTGATGCCCAGGTCGTCCAGATCGCTCGTGTAGTCGCCGGCGTAGAATCCGCCCAGTCCCTTCTTCGACCGCATCGGTACGGGCGGCAGGTTACGCAGCGCGGCGACCTCGTCGGCGTAACGGCCGTGCGAGACGATGCGGTCGCCCTCGGCCGTGCGGCATACGACGGCCCATTGCGACAGCAGCCGGTCGTAGGGAAATCCTTCGGGCGAGGCCATGCGGTCGAGCGTGACGTCGAACGGACTCTGCGTGAGCGGTGTGGCGTATTTCTGGTAGGCGGTCTCGATGCGGGTGATGTCGGCGTAGGGCGGCAGTTCGTAGAGCAGGAAGCTCCCTTCGCCCGCATAGCTGCCCGTGATGCGGATTTTGTCGGCGGTCGCCTCGACGCGGTCTACTTTGCTCGTGTACGATGCGTGGAGGTACTCTTTGAGCCGTTCCTCGTAGACCGATGCATTCTGGTCGTTCTCGTTTTCGGCCGCGTCTTCGGCACGTTCGGCGTCGGTCATTTCGCGCAGCCGCAGGTTGCGCAGACGGATGTCGGCGTCCTTCACCGTGCCGAAGTCGATACGCAGCAGGTTGCCCGCTTCGCCCCAGAAGAACTCCTCGCGGCATTTGCGGATGCGCACGCTATACTCCTTCCATGTGTCGGCGGCCTCGAACGGCGTGGTGACGATCGTCCGTTCGACGTCGGGAATCACTTCGCCGTCGACTTCCGTCCAGAAGAAGAGCTGTATGTGGTCCGTGCGACGGTCGGTTTGATATTCGAAGGCCAGTACGTTGAGGTCGGCGGGGACGTTTCCGTCGAAGGGAACGGTGCAGAAATAGGGATCTTCTCCGGTAGTATGGATGCGGTAGACGCCCGTCGTCTCTTCTTCGATTTCGATGTCGTTCTGTACGCGGGGATCCATGTTCGGCACGAGCGTCAGCGGGGCGAGAGGCTCGGGGGCGGGCGGCGTGTAGACATCGGGGTCTTCGTTTTCGCAGGCACTCCCCGCGAAGAGCAGCAGTGCGGCGGCGAGCGTGTGCAGCGCGCCGTGCAGCAGGCGTCCGGAGCAGCCGGTTCCGGACGGGAATCGGAAATTCGTTTTCATGTTTTTCTGAAAATTTGGAAGTGACGAAGCCGTCGGCAGGCGACGTTCGTAATTTTTCAATTTTTTAAGTAAAACAAGGCGCATGCCGGTTTACTGCATGGCCGGAACGGAAAAATTGCGCTTCGGAACGCCGCGTCCGGGCTGTCCGCGCGGCAATACGCCGGGGTATGTCATTCAGGCGCTGCGCACACTGTCGCAGAAGCTGGGTTTCTTCGTCGAGAGCGAGAAGGGGCGCCAGCAGCTGGCCCTCAAGCGCATCATCGGCGAAAATATCCTCCGCACGGGCTACTGCATCGTACCGCGGTTGGTGAAGCCCGAGCTGCACCCCGAGCAGGGAACCGTGTGGCAGTGGATCTACGATAACGACAAGGAGGTCTACGGACAATTCACGCCCGTATACATGCGCCACGGCGCGGGGGCCCTGCGCCGTCTGGACGAGCAGTCGCTCGAGGAGATCAACAAAATCTTCGAAGTCAGCGGCGGCAAGGAGATGTTCGACTCCATCGAGGAGCATTCCGACCGCAAGGCCCGGGAACTGGGCTACGGGGAGGGCGCCGATCAGCAATACATGATGGATGTCTTCCTTCATAACAACAACGAACACTATTGATCATGATGAAGCGGGCAAGCTGGAAAGAATACCAGAAACAGATCGCCGAAGATAACTATTATTACGGCCGCAGCTGTATCCGGCAGAATTTTTTCCCGGGCAGCGAAAAATTGTTCATAGACATGCTGCACAACGATCTGGGCAAGGATCTGTTGGACGATCCCATGCATTCGTCGTGTACGGGTATCGGCTACCATTCGGATATCGTGCCGTTGGAAACCATCATGACGGTCGTGGCGCGGCAGTTCGCGCTGATGACCGAGGCGGGCTATGAGAACTTCGTTTCGTCGTGCATCACTTCGTTCGGCGTCTACTCGGAGATACTGGCCACGTGGCACGAGTTCCCCGAGACCGAGGAAAAAGCCCGGGAAAACCTGTTTAAAGCCACGGGGCGCGAGTTCCGCAAGCCCGCGAGCCTGGCGCATACCTCGGATGTCGTTTTCCATTTCCGCGAGCAGATCGCCGCCCGGGCAAGGCATAAACTGGTAAACGTCCAGACCGGAGAGCCGCTGCGCGTGGTGGAGCATATCGGTTGCCACTACGCCAAGATATTCCCCAAGTCGGGCATCGGCGGTTCGGAATTCCCCTATGTGCTGGCCGGCATGGTCGAGTCGTGGGGCGGCGAATGCGTGGACTACCCCGAGCGGCGGCATTGCTGCGGGTTCGGGTTCCGCAACTACCTGGTGCAGGCCAACCGCGGTTATTCGATCGCCAATTCGCATAAGAAACTCGAAAGCATGGCGCCTTACAAACCCGATTTCATCGTGGCCAACTGTCCGGGGTGCGCGATGTTCATCGACAAGTGGCAGTATACGATCGCCGAGATGGAGGGCCGTACCTACGGCGAGAACGGGCACGGCATTCCGGTGCTCACCTACGAGGAGATGGCCGGACTGGTGCTCGGCTACGATCCGTGGGCGCTCGGGATGCAGATGCACCAGGTCGACGTCGAACCCTTGCTGGACAAGATGGGCATCGAATACGACCCCGCGGCCAAATACCTCGGCCGCAACGGAAAATATATCGGTAAACCCGCGTCGGCTGTGGTCAATTGCTGCCCGACGGACACAATATATGACATCAGAGAATAATGAAGCGAGTTGCAGTCATAGGCGGCGGCGTAGCGGGCATGCAGACGGCCCTGCGCCTCGCAGAACAGGGCGTCGAGCCCGTAATCATCGAAAAGGAGGCCGAACTGGGCGGCAAGCTCCGGGGATGGCACGTGCTGTTCCCGTCGTTCACCCCGGCGTCGGAGATACTCACCGAACTGCGCCGCCGCATTGCCGAGCGCGGGATCGAGGTGATGACCCGTACCGAAGCCAGGGGGTTCAGCCGCGAAGGGGTTCAGCTCCCGGACGGGCGTATGCTGGCATGCGATTCGGTCGTGGTCTGCTCGGGCTTCACCCTTTTCGACGCCTCGATCAAGGAGGAGTACGGTTACGGCATCTACGACAACGTCTTTACGACCGTCGACATCGAGCGGATGCTCAACGAGGGCCGCGTGGCCAGGGCCGACGGCTCGCGCCCCAGGCGCATCGCCTTCCTGCACTGCGTCGGCTCGCGCGACGAGAAGGTCTGCCAGCACCACTGCTCGAAGGTGTGCTGCATCACGGGCGTCAAACAGGCCATGGAGATGAAGCAGATGTTTCCCGCGGCCGACGTCTTCAATTTCTATATGGACATCCGCATGTTCGGCCCCGGCTACGAGGAGATGTACCGCGAGGCACAGCAGAAATACAACATTCATTTCATCCGCGGGCGTATTTCGGAGGCGAGCCCGATGATCGACGGACGCGTACAGATCAAGGCCGAGGATACCCTCACGGGACGTCCGCTGCGCATGAGCGTCGACATGCTGATCCTGATCGTGGGCATGCGTGCCAACGACGACAACGCCGCTTTTGCCGAGGGGGCCGGGCTGAACCGTGCGCCGAGCGGCTTCATGGCGCCGCGCGACATGTTCCTCGGCAACGTGAAGAGCAATGTCGAGGGTATTTTCTATGCCGGGACGGTCACGGCGCCGAAGAATATCGGAGAGAGCCTGAACGAAGGGACGGCCGCCGCCGATGCTGCGGCCCGGTATGTAGGGGTTTAGCATATGGCAGCGATCAATTTCGGATATACCATCTCCAAGCCGCGGGCGATCGACATCGACCGCAACAACCTGCGCAAGAGCGACGAGATCCTGCGCGAGATGCCCGAGTTGCAGGCCTGCATCGGCTGCGGCGCCTGCACGGCGGTCTGCACGGCGGGCAACCTTACGAATTCAACTTCCGCAAGGTGCATACGCTGGTGCGGCGCGGCGAGTACGAGGGAGCTTACGAGGAGATGAACAAGTGCATGTTGTGCGGCAAGTGTCGGCTGGCCTGCCCGCGCGGGATCAACACGCGCGGTGTGGTGATGCTCATCAAACGTAAACTGGGGGATTTCTGACGATGAAGTTTTTCGCACCCTTCTGCCTGCCCTTTCATGATCGGCGCTCGCGGTGATGGTCGCCGTGTCGCTGTGGAAGTGACGTCGTGTGGTTCGCCGAACTGCCGCTCGCGGACAAGAAGCGGGTGCTGTTCGGCATCCCGACGCCGCGGACGCTCGGAGCCGTCGGGGAGGTCGTCGGCGAATGCTGCTCCACCGCAGTATCTTCAGGGTCAACCCGCTGTTGGGCTACATGCACATGAGCGCTGGCCTTCGGCTGGTTCCTGCTCATCGTGGTGGGGTGGATCGAAACGGTGGCCTACCTCGGCCTGCGCTATGTGCCGTTGCAGGGGCATGTCTTCTTCAAGTACTTTTCGACGCGGATGCTCCAGCGAGAAGCCCTTCTTCGATTTCCTGATGGACTTGCTGCTGCTGTTCGTTCTGTCGGGCGTTGCGCTGGCTTGGGCCAAGCGCTTTCTTCTCGAAGAGGATGGGAATGCGCCGCACGACCCGACATGTGCCGGGCGACCGCATTGCGCTTTCGGCCCTGTGGTTCGTATTCCGGCGCGGCTCGATCGCCGAAAGCATCACCTGCGGCCTTTATGGCATGGCGGAGGATTCCTCACCGGTTCGCTGGGCGGATGGATGGCTGCGCACATGAGCACCTTCGTGCTGATAAACCTCGAAAGCGTGGCGTGGTGGTTCTACTCCTCGCGCTCGGTGTCTTCTTCGTGGCGCTGCCGTTCTCCCGCTACATGCACATCTTCACGGAGATACCCTTGATCTTCCTGCGTCACTACGAGCTGCGTCCGCGCGAGAAGGAGTCGTCGGCCGACAACTTCCAGATCGAGGCCTGCTCGCGCTGCGGCATCTGTATCGACCCCTGCCAGTTGCAGAGCGTGCTGGGCATCGACAACGTGCAGTCGGTCTACTTTCTGCGCGACCGCCGCTACGGGATGCTGACGCGCGAAGTGGCGCAGAACTGCCTGATGTGCGGCCGCTGCCAGACGAAATGTCCGGTGGGGATCGATCTCAACACCCTGCGGCTCAATTCGCGCGACACGATGCGCAACACCCCCGACGAACGGCGCTACGACTACTTCAAGGGACTCGACCGCTCGGAAGGCGAAGGGAAGGTCGGCTATTTCGCGGGCTGCATGACGCTGCTCACGCCGCGCACGATGACGGCCATGGAGCGCATCTTCATGGCTGCCGGCGAGGAGGTGTGGTGGGCCGACCGCAACGGCGGGGTCTGCTGCGGCCGGCCGCTCAAACTTTCGGGCGAAACCGACTCGGCGCGCCGCATGATGGAGTACAACACGCAGCTCTTCCGCAGGCACGGCATCCGCACGCTCGTCACCTCGTGCCCGATCTGTCTGAAAGTCTTCCGCGAGGAGTACCGGCTCGACGGTATCCGCGTCATCCATCATTCGCAGTATATCCTCGAGCTGCTGTCCGCCGGCCGGCTGAGGCTGGAACGCGGCGCGGCGAGCTATGCCTATCACGACCCCTGCGAACTGGGGCGCGGCAGCGGCATCTACGACGAACCGCGCCGCGTGATCGAGGCGGTCGGCACGCTGCTCGAACCGGCGCATACGCGCGAAGATGCGCTCTGCTGCGGGTCGTCGGTGGCCAATACGGTCATTTCGGACGGCGATCAGGTGCGCATCGCCACGTCGGTGGCCGGCGAACTGACGGCCACGGGCGCCGATGCGATCGTCACGGCCTGCCCGCTGTGCAAGAAGGCGCTCGTGCGCGGCACGACGACGGAGGTGTGCGATCTGGCCGAGATCGTAGCCAAACGGATTCGCTGAATCCGCCTGTCCGCCGGCCTGAAAGCCTGACGACCCGCCGGACGGCCGACTGCCCATCCGTCTGTCTGTCGCCCGCCGTTCTTCCGCTGGCGGGCGGAAGAGTGCGGAGATACGGAGAATACCCGCTCGTGCGGTCGGTTCGTAAACGGCTGTACGGCAGTCGAAAGGGGTTGCGAGAACGGGAAAGTTGCGATTTTATTTGGCAGATTCGAAAATTTGCCTTATCTTTGCATTCACAAAAGCGATAGATCGGGTGCCGCGGCACCGCATCGAACGATACATCGCGGGATAGAGCAGTTGGCAGCTCGTCGGGCTCATAACCCGGAGGTCGGAGGTTCGAGTCCTCCTCCCGCTACCAAAGCAGACAACTTGAAAGGGTTGTCTGTTTTTTGTTTTCATGAATTTCTGCGGGACGATCCCTTTTCATATTGTTGCTGTGCTTAGGGTCTTTCGACCTTGCCGGAAAGACGCAGCCCTGCCACCCGCAATGAAGCGCTGCTCTGTTCGCAACAGTTCGCTCGCATCCTCCTTCCGATTGCGGACTGAGATGTTCCGATGCGAAAAGGGATGGTTTCGGATTTCCGTAATCGGATGCCATATCACGGAATATTTCAAACACCTTGTTCTCCGAAAAAGTTCGATAAATGCCTTTTCCCTTGTCCCATTCGACTCCTCCGGAATTAGGTTTTCATCGTGTTCCAATATCGAAGACCTCCATGTAGAGGCGGGCTTCGCGCGGTCGGTCTGTTTCCGCAGTTGCGGAGCTCGGGAGTCTGTTTTGCGGCTGGTCTTCCGACGGCGGCGCATGTATGCGTCGCGGGAGGATATTCGTTTTGAAAAATAGCGTGAAAAAGTTTGAATTATGATTTGAAAAGTTCATCTTTGCAAAAACGGAAGAGTTATGCGTAATCGGATTTTCGGGTGGATCATGACGGTGGGATTCGTCGTTGGCGGCGGGGAGGTTGCGGCACAGGAGCCGCTGCGGCAAGGACCGCAGGAGGAGGGTGTCGTGCTGCGTTTCGACGAGGCTAGGCGCGATACGCTGGCCGACGTGCTGTCGGCGACGGAGGAAACTCTGCCGGCCGCTGCCGGGCGGCCGTTCGCCTACAAACTCAACCGCCGCCGCGTAACCCGCGAAGAGGCTTACGGGCGGGTTACATTGTGGAACGTCCGCCGCGTGCGGGTCAAGAACCGTCGTATGCGACTTGCCGATACGACACGGCGCGAACGGGTGCGACTGTTGAAATTCTTCGTCGAACGCGACCGCCGCAAGGGCGTGCGGCCGCATCTGCAAGGTAACGTCGCGGGGTACAGGTGGAGTGCGACGAGTCTGGAAGGCGCACGGCAGCGCAGGCAGGCAGTGCATATCCGCACCTATACGCTGCGTGCGGAATACGATTCGCTGCGCCGTGCCGGTGGCATCGACCGGTCGGGTCGCATTCCCGACGGATTATGGCATCCGCTGCCGCACGACGCCCGTTATTTGCTCGACGGGATCGAAGTACCGGGCAGGGTTTTCCAGTTCATCGACGGATTGATCCTCCGTTCGCTCGACATTCGTACCGATTCGGCGACGATCGACGGACGTCCGCTCGTCGTCGGGAGAACCTATGCCGACCGTGCGCCGCTGGTCGAGATCGACGGAATGCCGTCGGATGTCGGAGAGTGGCTGCGGATGTGTCGGGCGAACGTCTTCTCGTTGGAGGCGGAGGTTCCGATGTACTATTATTACCTGCTGCCCGTCGAAGCGGTCGAAACCTTCGGCCGGCGCGGCCGGTTCGGCGCCGTCTGCATCGAACCGGCGCGCTGAGGGAGAAAATGCGGCGGATGAAAATTTCGTAAAAAATGGTCGGGACGGTCGCGGATTCCGAAAAAAATGTTGTACCTTTGTCCCCGATATCGGGAAGCCATGTACAAAGACCATCCGAACATATCCGCCTCTTTCGCGTTTCGGCGAACGAAGGGTAATCCGTCGGATTACGATACTTGCGGGCTTCTTATTTTCCAATTTAAAGGGTAACTGTTTTTCAGTTACTCTTTTTTTATGTACGCAGATGAAGAGATTGTTGCAGGGCGCCGAAGTGTGGCGTGACGGAGGGTTCGTGCGGGCCGACGTGCTCGTCGACGGCGACCGGATCGCGGCCGTGGGGCTCGGGTTGCCGGCCGAAGGGTGCGAGGTCGTGCCGCTCGGAGGAATGAAGATTCTGCCGGGGCTGGTCGATGTGCACGTACACTTGCGCGAACCCGGCTTTACGGCCAAGGAGACCATTGCCACGGGAACGCGCGCGGCTGCTCACGGCGGTTATACGACCGTTTGTCCGATGCCCAATCTTTCGCCTGCGCCCGATTCGCCGGAGCATCTGGCCGTCGAGTTGGAGGCGATCCGGCGCGACGCCGCGGTGCGGGTCGTTCCCTACGGCTGCATCACCCGCGGGCAGAAGGGGCGCGGCGAGCTGGTCGATTTCGACGCGCTGGCACCCGACGTCGTCGGCTTCTCGGACGACGGCCGCGGCGTGCAGGAGGAGGCGCTCATGCGCGAAGCGATGCGCAGGGTAGCCCGCACGGGGCGTCCCGTGGTCGCCCACTGCGAGGTCGAGGCCCTGCTCGACAAGGGATATATCCACGACGGCGGCTATTGCCGCGCGCACGGTCATCGGGGCATCTCGTCCGAGAGCGAGTGGCGGCAGGTCGAGCGCGACATCCGCCTTGCGGCCGAGACGGGGTGCCGCTACCATGTCTGCCACGTCTCCACGAAGGAGAGCGTCGAGCTGGTGCGCCGTGCCAAAGCGGCCGGACTGCCCGTGAGTTGCGAGACGGCGCCGCACTATCTGGTGCTGTGCGACGAGGATCTGCGCGAGGAGGGACGCTTCAAGATGAACCCGCCGCTGCGCAGCCGTGCCGACCGCGAGGCGCTCGTGGCCGGCTTGCAGGACGGGACGATCGAGGTGATCGCCACCGACCATGCGCCCCACACCGCCGCCGAGAAGGCCCGCGGGCTGGCGGGCAGCGCCATGGGCGTCGTGGGGTTGGAATGCGCCTTCGCGGTGCTCAATACGGCGCTCGTCGGGCGGGGGATCATCTCCTTCGCGCGGCTGGTGGAGGCGATGGCCGTCGCGCCGCGCCGCATCTTCTCGCTCGGCGGCGGCACGATCGCTGCGGGCGAGCCGGCCGACCTGACGGCGGTGGACACCGAGCGGGCGGGGACGGTCGATCCCGACCGCTTCCTGTCGATGGGGCGCAGCACCCCCTTCGCCGGAATGGCGGTGCGGGGCGAGGTGATGCTGACGCTGGTCGGGGGCCGCGAAGCCTATCGCAACGGGGATTTGAAAAGATAACACAATACTATGAATATGAAACCTTATACGAAGAAAATCGTTCTGGAAAACGGACAGGAGTTCTACGGATACGGCTTCGGGGCGGACAAGGAGGCGATCTGCGAGATCGTGTTCAACACCTCGATGGTCGGTTACCAGGAGATCATGTCCGATCCGTCCTACACGGACCAGATGGTCGTGATGACCTACCCGCTGATCGGCAACTACGGTATGACCGACGAAGACTACGAAACGAAAAACCCGACCATCGGCGGCATGATCGTGCGCGAGTACAACGATTCGCCCTCGAATTTCCGTTACACGAAGACGCTCAGCGAGGTCTTCGAGGAGCACGCCATCCCCGGCATCGAGGGGGTCGACACGCGGATGCTGACACGCATCATCCGCAACGAGGGCAGCCAGCGGGTGATGATTACTTCGGTCGAAACGCCCCGCGAGGAGGCGCTCGCACGCATGGCCGCGACGCCGTGGCCGCACGACATGGTGTCGCGCGTGAGTTGCCGCAAGCGGTGGATGTCGCGCGTGCCCAACCACAAGTACGACGTGGTGGCCGTCGACTGCGGCATCAAATACAACATCATCCGCCTGCTGAACCGCGTGGGATGCAACGTGACGGTGGTGCCCTACGACGCTACGGCGGAGCAGATTCTCGCGTTCCGTCCCGACGGGCTGGTGCTTTCGAACGGCCCGGGCGACCCGAATGACGTGCAGGGGGTGATCGAACTGGTGCGCCAGCTGCGCGGGCGGCTGCCGATCTTTGGCATCTGCATGGGACATCAGCTCATCTCGCTGGCCTACGGAGCGAAGACCTTCAAGATGAAGTTTGGCCACCGCGGCGCGAACCATCCGGTGAAGAACCTCCAGACGGGCAAGATCGAGATCACGAGCCAGAACCACAGTTTCGCCGTCGACGTGGCGTCGCTCGAAGGCACGGGGTTGGAGCTCACGCACGTCAATCTGCTGGACGGTACGGCCGAAGGCGTCGCCTGCTACAAGGACGGGGTCTTCTCGATGCAGTATCATCCCGAGAGCGCTTCGGGGCCGCAGGACAGCGCCTATTTGTTCGATAAGTTCACTAAAATGATGGAGGATTGGAAAAATGCCTAAGAGAACGGATATCAAGAAAGTAATGGTGATCGGCTCGGGGCCGATCGTGATCGGTCAGGCCGCCGAGTTCGACTATGCGGGGACGCAGGCCTGCCTCGCGCTGAAAGAGGAGGGGTACGAGGTGATCCTGGTGAATTCCAATCCGGCGACGATCATGACCGACACGCATATCGCCGACAAGGTCTATATGGAGCCGCTGACGCTCGAATACGTGGCCAAGATCATCCGTTACGAGCGTCCCGATGCCATCGTGCCGGGGCTGGGCGGCCAGACGGGCTTAAATCTGGCCGTGCAGCTGGCCAAGAAGGGCGTGTTGCAGGAGTGCCAGGTCGAGATTCTGGGTACGTCGTTCGAGAGCATCGAGCAGGCCGAAGACCGCGAGCTGTTCAAGGAGCTGTGCGAGCGGCTGGGCGAACCGGTGCTGCCGTCGCATATCGCCAACAACATGGAGGAGGGCATCGCCGCCGCCGAGCGGATCGGCTATCCGGTGGTGCTGCGTCCGGCCTTCACGCTGGGCGGTACGGGCGGCGGCTTCGCCGACAACCGCGAGGAGCTGGAGGAGCTGATGCGCAACGCGCTGATCCTCTCGCCGGTGCATCAGGTGCTCGTCGAAAAGAGCATCAAGGGGTATAAGGAGATCGAATACGAGGTGATGCGCGACGCCAACGATACGGCCATTTCGATCTGTTGCATGGAGAACATCGATCCGGTGGGTATCCATACGGGCGACTCGATCGTGGTGGCACCGTGCCAGACGCTCACCAACCGCGAATTCCAGATGTTGCGCGACAGTGCGCTCAAAATCATCCGTGCGCTCAAAATCGAAGGTGGTTGCAACGTGCAGTTCGCGCTCGACCCGCTGTCGTTCAAATACTACCTGATCGAGGTCAACCCCCGTGTGTCGCGCTCGTCGGCGCTGGCGTCGAAGGCGAGCGGCTATCCGATCGCCCGCGTTACGGCCAAGGTGGCCATGGGGCTGACGCTCGACGAGATCCGGCTGGCCAACACTCCCGCTTCGTTCGAGCCTGCGCTCGACTACGTGGTGACGAAGGTGGCGCGTTTCCCCTTCGACAAGTTCTCCGACGCGTCGAACAAACTCGGCACGCAGATGAAAGCCACGGGCGAGGTGATGTCGGTGGGCCGCACGATGGAGGAGAGCCTGCTCAAAGCGGTGCGCTCGCTCGAGACGGGCGTCTGCCACATCTACCACAAGAAGTTCGACACGATGTCGGACGACGAGATGCTGACCTACATCAAGGAGGGTACCGACGACCGCCTCTACGCCATCGCGCAGCTGATCCGCAACGGCGTCGACCTGGCGCTCATCTACAACAACACCAAGATCGACATGTTCTTCCTGGAGAAGTTCAAGAACATCGTCGAGATGGAGCGCACGGTGGCGGCGCACCCCTTCGACGAGGCGACGCTGCGCGAGGCCAAGCGCATGGGCTTCGGCGACAAGTACATCGGGATGCTGTGGGGCGCTACCGAGCACGAGATGTACGCCCTGCGCGAGAAGCTGGGGATTTTCCCCGTCTACAAGATGATCGATACCTGCGCGTCGGAGTTCTCCTCCTACGTGCCCTATTTCTACTCGACCTACGAGCAGGAGAACGAGTCGCTGGTGAGCGACCGCGAGAAGATCATCGTGCTCGGGTCGGGCCCGATCCGCATCGGTCAGGGCGTGGAGTTCGACTATTCGACCGTCCATGCGATCTGGTCGATCCGCAAGGCGGGCTACGAGGCCATCATCATCAACAACAACCCCGAAACCGTCTCGACGGACTACACGTGCAGCGACAAGCTCTACTTCGAGCCGCTCACGGTCGAGGACGTGATGAACGTCATCCACCTCGAAAAGCCCAAGAGCATCGTCGTCTCGCTGGGCGGCCAGACGGCCATCAACCTGGCCGAGCCGCTGGCGCGGCTGGGCGTGCCGATCATCGGCACCGACGTGCAGGCGATCCGCAACGCCGAGGACCGCGGCTGCTTCGAGAAGATCATGGAGCAGCTGGGCATCCCGCAGCCGCAGGCCGAGGCCGTGACCGACATCGAGGCGGGCGTGGCGGCCGCTACGCGCATCGGCTATCCGGTGCTGGTGCGTCCGAGCTACGTGCTGGGCGGCCGCGCCATGCAGATCGTTTCGAACGAGGAGGCGCTGCGCCACTACTTGCAGACGGCCGTCGAGGTCAACGACGACTCGCCCGTGCTGGTCGACAAATACATCATGGGCAAGGAGTTGGAGGTCGACGCCATCTGCGACGGCCGCGACGTCTTCATCCCCGGTATCATGGAGCACGTCGAGCGGACGGGCATCCACTCCGGCGACTCGATCAGCGTCTACCCGACTTTCAGCGTCTCGCCCAAGGTCAAGGAGAAGATCATCGACTATACGGTCAAACTGGGTCTCGAAATCGGCATCGTCGGCCTCTACAACATCCAGTTCATCTGCGACGGCCGCGACGAGGTCTACGTCATCGAGGTCAACCCCCGTTCGTCGCGCACGGTGCCCTTCCTCTCGAAGGCCACGGGCGTGCAGATGGCCGACATCGCCACGCAGGTGATCCTCGGGCACAGCCTGCGCGAGCAGGGCATCACCGAGGTCTACGGCCGCGAGAAACAACGCTGGTTCGTCAAGGCGCCGGCCTTCTCCTTCTCGAAGATCCGCGGGGTGGAGTCCTACCTCTCGCCGGAGATGAAGTCCACGGGCGAGGCGATCGGTTACGACGACAAGCTGACGCGCGCGCTCTACAAGGCGTTGCAGGCTTCGGGCATGAAGGTGGCCAACTACGGTACGGTGCTGCTCACGATCGCTGACAAGGACAAGGAGGAGGTGCTGCCGCTGGCGCGCCGTTTCTACAACCTCGGCTTCAACATCGAGGCGACCTCCGGTACGGCCGATTTCCTGCGCCGCCACGGCCTGCGCACGCGCTTGCGCCGCAAGCTGTGCGAGGGCAGCAGCGAGATCATCGATTCGCTGCGCCAAGGCCACGTGAGCTACATCATCAACACGATCGACCTGGATCAGCACAATACGCGCTTCGACGGCTACGAAATCCGCCGCACGGCGGTCGAGAACAACGTGACGCTCTTCACTTCGCTCGAAACGGTGAAGGTGCTGCTCGACGTGCTCGAAGAGATTACGCTCTCCGTTTCGACGATCGACGCGAAGTAATTTCGATTTCATGCGGCACCTGCGGCACATCCCTTGTCCGCTCCGAACGGGACATGCGCTTGGTATGCCCCGTCCGACTCGGACGCACGATGCACCACATCTGCCTGCCTGAAATCAAAATTCGGGAACAGAGTAATGTACAAGAAAGCAATCTACATGCTTCGCTCCAACGAACGGCTGACGCCTGCCGTATGGCGCATGACGCTCGAAGGCGACACGCAGTGGATCACGGCGCCCGGACAGTTCGTCAACGTCGAACTCGACGGGTGCTACCTGCGCCGCCCGATCTCGGTCTGCGACTGGGACGAACGGACGATCACGCTGATCTATAAAGTCGTGGGCGAGGGGACGGCGCTTATGGCCGGCCTGCGGCCCGGCGCGCGGCTCGACCTGCTCACAGGGCTGGGCAACGGCTTCGACGTGACGAAGGGCAGCCGCCGCGAGCTGCTCGTGGGCGGCGGCGTGGGCGTCCCGCCGCTCTACAATCTCGCCAAACGGCTTCTGGCCGACGGCCGCGAGGTCGCGGTCGTGCTGGGCTTCAACACGGCGGCGGAGGTCTTCTACCGCGACGAGTTCGCGCAGTTGGGCTGCCGCGTCGTGGTGGCGACGGCCGACGGGACGGAGGGCGTGCGGGGTTTCGTGACCGACGCGATCCGCGAAAGCGGCCTGACGTACGACTATTTCTACGCCTGCGGCCCGCTGCCGATGCTGCGTGCGCTGAGCGACGCTACGAAGTGCAGCGGTCAGCTGAGCTTCGAGGAGCGCATGGGCTGCGGATTCGGCGCCTGCATGGGGTGCAGCTGCAAAACCAAATACGGCAACAAACGCATCTGCAAGGAGGGGCCGGTATTGACGAAGGAGGAGGTGATATGGTAACGAAAACGATTGCGCGTGACCTGTCGGTTACGCTGAGCGGCTGGCGGCTGGACAATCCGGTCATTCCGGCCAGCGGTACGTTCGGATTCGGCAACGAATTCCGCGATTTCTACGACATCAACATTCTGGGCACCTTCTCGTTCAAGGGTACGACGCGCGACGCGCGCTTCGGCAATCCGACGCCCCGTATCGCTGAGTGCACGGCGGGGATGATCAACGCCGTGGGGTTGCAGAACCCGGGCATCGACGCCGTGATCGCCGAGGAGCTGCCCCGCCTGCGGACGTTCTTCCACAAGCCGGTGATCGCCAACATCTCGGGCTTCTCGGTCGAGGAGTACGCCTACTGTTGCGAACGTATCGACCGCGAGGAGGGGATCGGACTGATCGAGGTCAACGTCTCGTGTCCCAACGTGCGGCACGGCGGCATGTCGTTCGGCACGTCGCCCGAGTGTGCCGCCGAGGTGACGCGCGCCGTGAAGGCCGTGACGACCAAACCGGTCTATATCAAGCTCTCGCCCAACGTGACCGACATCGTGGCGATCGCCTGCGCCTGCGAGGAGGCGGGTGCCGACGGGCTGTGCCTGATCAATACGATGCTCGGTATGCGTATCGACGTGCAGCGCCGCAAACCGGTGATCGCCAACGTGATGGGCGGATTTTCGGGTGACGCGGTCTTCCCTGTGGCACTGCGCATGGTCTATCAGGTGGCCGGGGCGTGCGGGATTCCGGTGATCGGCTGCGGCGGCGTGTCCTCGGCGCGCGACGTCATCGAAATGATGATGGCCGGCGCAACGGCGGTCGAAGTGGGTGCGGCGAACCTGAAAAATCCTTATATTTGCAAGGAGATCATCGAGGCGCTGCCCGCCGAGATGGAGCGGCTGGGCATCGAACGGCTCGCCGACATCGTGGGTTGTGCTGCGCGGTAGGACGCCTATACGCAGGTGCGGAAACGTAAAAAGGGATGACGATGTTTCCGGCTGCGAAGCCTCCCCTTTACGATCGCGTCGCCAGCCGAGTGCACCCGCTCGCGGGATGCCGAGGCGCCGCAGCGGAAACCGAGCGCAGCGAAGGAAAAGGGAGGTTTGGAGGGATTTTAAATACCGTTACATCTCGTCGCACAGGTGTTCGGGGATGTATGGAGCAGGAACGGAAACGTAAAAGAAGAGATAAAGATGTTGACACGAGATGTAATCATAGCGTGCGATTTCGCCAGTGCCGAGGCGACGTTCGCTTTTCTGGATAAGTTCGAGCAGGAGCCGCGCAAGCCGTTCCTGAAAATCGGCATGGAGCTTTACTATGCCGAAGGGCCGTCGATCGTGCGCGAGATCAAGCGCCGCGGTCACCGGATCTTCCTCGATTTGAAACTGCACGACATTCCCAACACGGTACGCAAGGCGATGGCCGTGCTGTCGAAGCTGGATGTGGATATGTGCAACGTCCATGCGGCCGGTACGATCGACATGATGCGTGCGGCCGTCGAGGGACTGACGCGGCCCGACGGTACGCGGCCGCTGCTCATCGCCGTGACACAGCTCACCTCGACGAGCGAGGAGCGGATGCGCGGCGAACTGCTGATCGACGCGCCTATCGACGAAGTGATCGTCCGCTATGCCCGCAATGCCCGCGAGGCGGGGTTGGACGGCGTGGTCTGCTCGCCGCTCGAAGCAGGCATGGTCAAGCAGGCGTGCGGCGCGGAGTTTCTGACCGTCACGCCCGGCGTGCGCTTCGCCGACGGCGACATGGGCGACCAGGTGCGTGTCACTACGCCGGCGCGTGCCCGCGAGATCGGCTCCGACTTCATCGTCGTGGGGCGTCCCGTCACGGCGGCGTCCGATCCCGTGGCGGCCTATCGCCGCTGCGTGGCCGAATTCGTCGGTGCGGAATGAAATATGCGGGATGCGGGACGACGACGGCGTTTCCCATCCGAAAAATAGACGAGTCATGAAACCGGTGAAACTTTTCTACCTGAAAAACTGTCCCTTCTGCCGCAAGGCGCTGCGTTACATCGACGAGGTCAAGGCCGCCCATCCCGAGCTGGCGACCGTCGGCATCGAACTGATCGAGGAGTCGGAGCAGCCCGCCGTGGCCGACGGCTACGACTACTATTACGTTCCGACCTTTTATGTGGACGGCGTGAAGGTGCACGAGGGCGGGATCTATCCCGACGAGGTGGAGGCGATTTTGCGCAAGGCAATGAAATGATATGAAGCCCGTGTTTTTTTCCGCACCCGAGCGCTGCGTGTCGCGCGACGATGCGCTCGTCGGCCGGCTCGTGGAGCTGTGGGAGGCGTCGGTGCGCGCCACGCATGACTTTCTGAGTGAGGAGGATATTCGCGGCATCCGCACCTATGTTCCCGACGCCCTGCGTTCGATAGCCGATCTGCGGATCGTGCGCGATGCGGAGGGAGTTCCGGTCGCCTTCATGGGGTGTGACGGCCGGCGGTTGGAGATGCTCTTCGTCGATTCCGCCTGTCGGGGTGCGGGTGTCGGCACCGTGCTGGTGCGCGAGGCTTTCGCCGCGGGGGTGACGGAGGTCGTGGTCAACGAGCAGAACCCCTCGGCGCGCGGGTTCTACGAACACGTGGGGTTCGCCGTGTGCGGCCGCAGCGAGCGCGACGAACAGGGCGGTCCCTTTCCGATACTGTATATGAAATTGAACGATAACAACAAACCGAACATGGAGAAAGCCATAGCAAAAGACCTGCTCTCGATCGGCGCGGTATTCCTGCGTCCAGAGCAGCCGTTCACCTGGGCGAGCGGTATCAAAAGCCCGATTTATTGCGACAACCGTCTGACGCTGACGGCCCCCGAGGTGCGCAAGCACGTAGAGGCGGGATTGGCCGAGATCGTCCGCACGAAATTCCCCGAAGCCGAGGTGCTGATGGGAACCTCGACGGCCGGTATCGCCCATGCGGCCATCACGGCCACGATCCTCGATCTGCCGATGGGGTACGTGCGCAGCGGTGCGAAGGATCACGGCCGCGGCAACCGCATCGAGGGTCGGCTCGAAAAAGGGCAGAAGGTCGTGGTGATCGAAGACCTGATCTCGACGGCGGGAAGCTGCATCGAGGTGGTCGAGGCGCTGCGCGAAGCGGGCGCCGAGGTGCTGGGCGTGGCGTCGATCTTCACCTACGGGATGCAGAAGGGGCTCGATCGGCTGGCGGCGGCCGGAGTCGTGAACTACTCGCTGTCGAACCTCGACGTGCTCGCGGAGGTGGCGGCCGAGGAGGGATATATCCGTCCCGAGGACAAGGCGCGCCTGATCGCCTTCCGCAACAATCCGTCGGACGAAAGCTGGATCAACAAATAATTCGAAGAGACTTATGCGTCATTTGATCGAGCCTACCGATCTGTCGGTGGACGAAACCGAGCGGATCATCGACCTTGCGCTGGACATCATCGCCCATCGCGAAAAGTACAGCGAGGCCTGCAAGGGCCGCAAGCTGGCGACGCTCTTCTACGAACCCTCCACCCGCACGCGGCTGAGTTTCACGTCGGCCATGATGGAGCTGGGCGGCAACGTCATCGGTTTTTCGGACGCCGCGTCGTCGTCGGTGTCGAAGGGCGAAACGGTGGCCGACACGGTGCGCGTGATCGCCTGCTTCGCCGACATCATCGCCATGCGCCATTTCAAGGAGGGGGCGCCGCTCGTGGCGTCGCAGTACGCCGGCATCCCGGTCATCAACGCCGGCGACGGCAGCCATGCGCATCCCACGCAGACGCTTACCGACCTGCTGACGATCAAGCGCGAACTGGGACGGTTGGACGACCTCACGATCGGCTTCTGCGGCGACCTGAAATTCGGCCGTACGGTGCACTCGCTCATCAAGGCGCTGTCGCGCCGCACGGGGATCAAGGTGATCCTGATCGCGCCCGAAGAGCTGCGCCTGCCCGACTACATCCGGCACGAGGTGTGCGACAAATACGGCGTGCCGACCGTCGAAGTGCGCACCATGGAGGAGGTGATGCCCGAACTGGATATCCTTTACATGACCCGCGTGCAGAAGGAGCGTTTTCTGGACGAGGAGGAGTTCGAGCGGGTCAAGGACAGTTTCGTGCTGACGCCCGAGAAACTTGAAACGGCCAAGAAGGAGATGGTCGTCCTGCATCCGCTGCCGCGCGTCAACGAGATCACGCGCGCGGTGGACAACGACCCCCGCGCTGCCTATTTCCGGCAGGTCGAGAACGGCAAGTTCGTCCGCATGGCGCTGATCTATACGCTGCTGCAATGGGCGGGCGAACGGAAGGCGGCCCCTACGCCGCATCTGACCGAAGCATACGACGTCAAGCGCCTGCGCTGTCAGAACCGCCGCTGCATCTCGGCCACCGAAGACGTCGACCAGCTCTTCCATGAGATCGACGGCGAACCGGGCAGTTACCGTTGCGCCTACTGCGAGGCGAAGCTACGCGGATAACGGCGGCAGAGCCGCTTCCGGAATCGGTCGCAGCCGACCGGAAGAGGGGCGTTCCGTGCGTTGGAATGTTGATAAGATTGTTTATAATTTTATTTATTATAAGCTTCGGTTTTCCGTGAAAAAGGAGCTATCTTTGTGTCGTCGATAAGAAGAAACCGCACGCCATGTACGCTTTTTGGTTACAGCAGAATCAGAAAGGACGATACTCGAAAGGGTACGTACATCGTTCGTGTGCTCGGAACTGATGGAGAAAAAACCGCCGTGACGTATCGTGTCGCGGCGGTTCTTCTTTTCGGCGACGGAGCCTCTGCCGGGGTGATACGGAAGGAGTTGAGGCGGTTCGGGCGCGTGCAGGAGCGGTTCTGGGATGCGCTTCGCCGGAGAAGAGTACTCGCCGGTCGCATCCGGTGGAAAGCGGATATCGAACGTAACGGGAGCATCCGTCCTACGGGGCGGGTCCGCAAAGAAAATTTCAGATATGAGTGCGAAAGTAGGAGTCATCATGGGATCGACCAGCGACTGGGAGGTCATGGCCGCCGCTGCCGAGACGCTCGAAGCGTTCGGCATCCCCTATGAGAAGCGGGTCGTGAGCGCCCACCGTACCCCCGACCTGCTGGTCGAGTACGCCAAGACGGCGCGCGGGCGCGGCATCGAGGTCATCATCGCCGGTGCCGGCGGGGCGGCCCATCTGCCGGGCATGGTGGCCAGCATGACGCCGCTGCCCGTGGTGGGCGTGCCGGTCAAGTCGCGTGCACTCAACGGGCTGGACTCGTTGCTGTCGATCGTTCAGATGCCGGCCGGCGTGCCGGTGGCGACGGTGGCGATCAACGGAGCGAAGAACGCCGCGCTGATCGCCGTGTCGATCTTGGCCCTGTCCGACGGGGAGGTGGCCGCACGGCTCGATGCGTTCCGGGCGCGGCAGACGGCCGACGTGTTGAAAGCGGAGTTGTAGGATGGGTGCGGCGATGAAGACGATCGGTGTGATTGGCGCGGGTCAGCTGGGGCTGATGCTCGCCGAGGAGGCGCACAAGCTGGGGGCGCGGGTGGTGACGCTCGATCCTGCGGCCGATGCTCCCGCCGCACGTGTGGCCGACGGGCATATCGTGGCGGCCTACGACGACGGGGCGGCGCTCGAAGAGCTGTGCCGCCGCAGTGACGTGGTGACCTATGAATTCGAAAACGTCCCGGGCGAAGTGCTCATTCCGCTCGTGAAGCGATACAATATTCCGCAGGGCTTCCAGCCCCTCTACGACTCGCAGGATCGCCTGCGCGAGAAGTGCAACGCCGTCGCGCACGGCCTGCGCACGCCGCGTTTCGCGCCGGCCGACGGCCGCCCGTCGCTCGAAGCGGCCGTCCGCGAGGCGGGCGGCTTCCCCTGCGTCTTCAAGACCCGCACGCTGGGCTACGACGGCCACGGGCAGGTCGTGCTGCGTTCGGAGGAGGATATGGCGAAGGTCGAACCCTATTTCGGCCGGCCGGGTATCGTCGAGGAGTTCGTAGCCTTCGATTTCGAGGCGAGCGCCATCGTGGTCGGCGACGGCCGCGAGACGGTCTGCTTTCCCGTAGGGCGCAACGTTCACCGCGACGGGATTCTGGATCTGTCGGTCGTGCCGGCGGAGATTCCGGACGCGCTGCGCGACAGGATCGTGAGCGAGAGCCGGCGTTTCATGCAGGAGTGCGGTTATCGGGGCATCCTTGCGATCGAGTATTTCGTCAAGGGCGACGAGATCTATTTCAACGAAATGGCGCCGCGCCCGCACAACAGCGGGCACTGGACGATCGAGGGGTGCACGACCAACCAGTTCCGCGAACTGGCGCGCTACCTGCTGGGGATGCCGTTGGAAGAGCCGCGGTTGGTGGCTCCCACGGTGATGAAGAATATCCTGGGGCGCGATCTGGCCGCTGCCGAGGCGATCGCCCGCGAGGGACGGGCGGATGTCCACGTCCATCTCTACGGCAAACGCGAGAGCCGCCCTCTGCGTAAAATGGGGCATATCACCTTCGTGGGCCTGAGCGGCGGGCAGTTCGCCGCCGAGTGGGCCGCGCGATTCGAATGACCGGCGGAGCCGTCGGGCCGCCGCAGCGGAATAAAGAGAAAAAAGAGAACTGAACGATATGAAGAACTACCGTATTTTCGTCGAGAAACGCCCCGGATTTCGGGTCGAGGCCGAGAGCCTGCAACACGATTTGAACGAGAACCTCGGATTGCACCTCTCGCAGTTGCGTCTGCTGAACGTCTACGACCTGTTCGGCTTCACGCCCGAACTGCTCGAAGCGAGCCGTTACAGGGTGTTCGGCGAGGTGCAGACCGACGAAGTGACCGACGCCTGCGACCTCGAAGGGAGGAAATTCCTGGCGGTGGAGTATCTGCCGGGACAGTTCGACCAGCGCGCTGCGTCGGCCGTCGACTGCGTGCGGCTGATCGATCCCGAAGCCGAGGTGCGCATCCGCTCGTCGCGGCTGCTGTTGCTGGACGCAGCGACGACCGACGAGGAGCTGGCGCGCGTGCGCAAATACTACATCAACGCCGTCGAGTCGCGCGAGAAGGATCTCTCGGTGTTGAGCGACATGGAGCAGGCCGAGGTGAAGCCCGTGGAGGTGCTCGCGGGACTGCGCGAGCTGACCGACGGCGAACTGGCTCCCTATTGCGCGAAGATGGGGCTGGCGATGAACGCCGACGACCTGCGCGAGGTGGTGAACTATTTCCGGGCCGAGGGGCGCGATCCCTACGAGACGGAGCTGCGGATTCTGGATACCTATTGGAGCGACCATTGCCGCCATACGACCTTTACGACGGTGCTGACCTCGATTCGGGTCGACGAGTCGTTCATGCGAGCCGAGTTGGAGGAGTCGTTGGAGCTGTATCATAAGATCCGCCGCGAACTGGGCCGCGACGAAAAACCCCTCTGCCTGATGGATCTGGCCATGATCGGCGCCCGTTACCTGCGCAAAATCGGCAAGCTGGACGATCTGGAAGTGAGCGAGGAGAACAACGCCTGCTCGATCTTCGTCGACGTCGACGTGGACGGGCAGCCCGAAAAGTGGCTGTTGCAGTTCAAGAACGAGACGCACAACCATCCCACCGAGATCGAACCCTTCGGCGGCGCTTCGACCTGTCTGGGCGGTGCGATCCGCGACCCGCTGTCGGGGCGCAGCTACGTCTACCAGGCCATGCGTGTGACGGGTGCGGGCGATATCTATCAGCCCGTCGGCGAGACGCTCGCCGGCAAACTGCCCCAGCGGGTCATCAGCCGCAAGGCTGCGGCCGGTTATTCGAGCTACGGCAACCAGATCGGTCTGGCCACGACCCACGTGCGCGAAATCTATCATCCCGACTACGTGGCCAAGCGTTTGGAGGTGGGTGCCGTGGTGGGAGCCGTGAAGGCCGAAAACGTGCGGCGCGAAACGCCTGCCGCGGGCGACGTGGTGTTGCTGCTGGGCGGCCGCACGGGGCGCGACGGCATCGGCGGTGCGACGGGTTCGTCGAAGGAACACAATACCAAGTCGCTGGAAACCTGTTCGTCGGAGGTGCAGAAGGGCAACGCTCCGGAAGAGCGCAAACTGGAACGGCTGTTCCGTCGGCCGGAGGTGACGCGCCTTATCAAGAAGTCGAACGACTTCGGCGCCGGCGGCGTGTCGGTGGCCATCGGCGAGCTGACCGACGGTCTGGACATCTATCTGGACCGCGTGCCGACCAAGTACGACGGCCTGAATGCGACGGAGCTGGCGATCAGCGAGTCGCAGGAGCGCATGGCCGTGGTGGTCGAACGGGCGGACATGGAACGGTTCATGGACTATTGCCGTGAAGAGAATATCGAGGTGACGCACGTGGCCGACGTTACGGATACGCGCCGGATGCGCATGTACAACCGCGACCGGCTCGTGGTCGACCTCTCGCGCGAGTTCATCGACTCGGCGGGTGCGGCCCACTATGCCGAGGCCGAGATCGGCGCCGTCGAGGCGTGCGATCCCTTCGTGCGCAAGCCGCAGGGTGCGACGCTAGCCGAGCGCATGGAGGCCGACCTGGCGGACGACAACGTGGTGTCGCAGAAGGGCCTCGTCGAGATGTTCGACTCGACGATCGGCGCTTCGACCGTGCTGCTGCCCTTCGGCGGCCGCACGCAGGGCTCCGAGACGCAGGTCTCGGTGCAGAAACTCCCCGTCGACGGATACACCGAGACGGCGAGCATCATGGCCTACGGCTACAACCCCTTCCTTACGTCGTGGAGCCCCTATCACGGGGCGGCCTACGCCGTCGTCGAGGCCTGCGCCAAGGCGGTGGCCGCCGGTGCGGAGTTCGGGGGGATGCGTTTCTCCTATCAGGAATATTTCGAACGGATGCACACCGCCCGTTCGTGGGGCAAACCGCTGGCGGCGCTGCTGGGTGCGCTGCGGATGCAGGTCGAGCTGGGGCTGCCGTCGATCGGCGGCAAGGACTCGATGAGCGGCACCTTCCAGCAGATCAACGTGCCGCCCATGCTCATGGCCTTCGGCATTACGACCGTCGACGCGCGGCGCGTGATCTCGACCGATCTGAAAGAGGCGGGGCATACGCTCTACCTGCTCAAACATACGCCGAAGGCGAACCGTATGCCCGATACCGCGGCGCTCCGAACCTTGTGGAACTATGCTTCCGAGCGGATTGCCGCAGGTCGGATCGTGGCGGGCTATGCCGTCGGGTTCGGCGGTGTGGCCGAGGCGCTGGCGAAGATGGCTTTCGGCAACGGAATCGGCGCGGAGGTCGAGTTGCCGGAGGAGGCGCTGTTCGCCTACGACTACGGTTCGATCGTGGTGGAGAGCACCGTCGAACTCGATGCGCCCTTCGCCGTGCGGCTGGGCCGGACGACGGCCGACGAAGCGTTGACTGTTAACGGCGAGCGGATGCCGCTCGACACGCTGCGCCGCGCCAACAGCGAGCGCTTCGCCCGAATCTATCCCGACCGCGGCGCGAACCGCGGGACGGTCATGGAGAGCACCCCCGCATCCCGCACGTTCGTCTACGGGGGCGAGGCGGTGGAGCACCCCGTGGCCTACCTGCCCGTCTTCCCGGGTACGAACTGCGACTACGACACGGCCCGCGCCTTCCGCCGCGCCGGCGCCGAGGTCGAGACGACGGTCTTCTGCAACCTCTCGGCCGAGGCGATCTTCCGCTCGATCCGCGAGATGAAGGAGCATATCCGCCGGTGCCACATCTTCGTGCTCAGCGGCGGATTCTCGTCGGGCGACGAACCCGACGGAAGCGGCAAGTTCATCGCCAACGTACTCAACAACAAGGATATCGCGGAGGAGATCCATGCGCTGCTCGACCGCGGCGGCCTGATCCTGGGCATCTGCAACGGGTTCCAGGCGCTCGTCAAGTCGGGACTGCTGCCCTACGGGCGGCTGGGTTGCGTGACGAAGGATTCGCCCACGCTCTTCCGCAACGACATCAACCGCCACGTTTCGCAGATCGTCACCACGCGCGTGGCTTCGACGGCTTCGCCGTGGCTCAGTTCGTTCTCGGTGGGCGATCTGCACAGCATCGCCGTCAGCCACGGCGAGGGCAAGTTCGTGGTCGGCGAGCAGCTGGCGCGCCGGTTGTTCGAGCGCGGGCAGGTAGCTTTCCAGTACGCCGGCCCCGATGGTCATGCGACGGCCGAAGCGCCCTGCAACCCCAACGGTTCGTTCTACGCCATCGAGGGCATCGTCTCCGAGGACGGGCGCATTCTGGGCAAGATGGGCCACACGGAGCGCTACGGAGAGAACCTCTTCAAGAATATATGCGGGGAGAAACGGCAGCCGATCTTCGAGAATGCCGTCGCCTATTTCCGCAAACGGAACTAACCTTAAACTTGAATACGCATGAACCTGAAACGAATCCTTTTCTGCCTGACGGCTTTCGCCGCTGCGATCGCTACGTCGGTTCCCTGCGCCGCCAGGCGTCCGTCGGGCTCCGACCTGCGGCTGCTCTACTGGAACATCCAGAACGGCATGTGGTCGGGGCAGGACGACAATTACGGCCGCTTCGTGGAGTGGGTGAAGGAGTTCGACGCCGACGTCTGCGTGTGGTGCGAGGCGCAGTCGATCTACCGTTCGGGCACGGCCGACAGGATGCCGGAGGCCGACCGCTATCTGGTCGGCAACTGGGGCGAACTGGCGGCGCGCTACGGCCACAAGTATTGGTACGTGGGCGGTCACCGCGACAATTTCCCGCAGGTGATTACCTCGAAATACCCGATCGAGAACGTCGAGCGGATCGTGGGCGAAGAGCCCGACAGCGTGGTGACGCACGGCGCGGGGTGGGCCCGCATCGTGAAGAACGGTCGCACGGTCAATATCGTGACGCTGCATCTGTGGCCGCAGGCTTACGCCTACCGGGCGACCGACGTGGCGGCGAGCCGCGACGCGCACGAGGGCGACCGTTACCGCCGCATGGAGATCGAGTATATCTGCCGGCATACGATCGGCACCGCTCCCCGTGCCGCCGAAGAGCTTTGGGTGATGCTGGGCGACAACAACTCGTGGTCGCGGCTCGACAACTGGTTCTACAAATGTCCGGAGGACGATCCGCGGCTGCTGACGCAGGACTACGTGCTCGAACATACGCCCTACGTCGACGTGATCGCCCGACAGCATCCCGGCCGGTTCCAGACGACGACTCATTCGGAAAAGCGTATCGATTTCGTCTACTGCACGCCGGCGCTCTACGATTGCGTGACGCGCGCCGAAGTGGTTCGCGACGACTATACCGAGCCGGTGCGCGATCCGAAGAAACTGTCGAATTTCTGGCACCCGTCGGATCACCGGCCGATCGTGGTGGACTTCGATCTGAAAAAAGCGAAAAAACAATAACTCCAAAAAATAGAACAAATTATGAAACAGCTCGAAATGCTTTACGAGGGTAAGGCGAAACAGGTTTTCCGCACGGACGACGACGATGTGATCCTGATGCATTACAAGGATGCCGCCACCGCTTTCAACAACATCAAGAAGGCGACCATCGAGGGCAAGGGCGTCCTCAATAACAAGATTTCGACGATCATTTTCGGCTATCTGAAAGAGGCGGGCATTCCGACGCACTACATCTCTACGCTCAACGAGCGCGACCAGCTGTGCCGCCGCGTGAAGATCATCCCGTTGGAGGTGATCGTGCGCAACATCGTGGCCGGTTCGATGGCCAAGCGCTTGGGGCTGGAAGAGGGGCTCAGACCGTCGAACACGATCTACGACATCTGCTACAAGTGCGACGAGCTGGGCGATCCGCTCATCAACGACCATCACGCCGTGGCGCTGGGCGTAGTGACTTACGACGAACTGAAACGGATCTACGACATGACGGCCAAGATCAACGAGGTGCTGACCGGTCTGTTCGACCGCATGAACATCACGCTGGTGGACTTCAAAATCGAGTTCGGCCGCACGTCGGACGGGCAGATCGTGCTGGCGGACGAGGTGTCGCCCGATACCTGTCGTCTGTGGGACAAGACGACCAACGAGAAGCTCGACAAGGACCGTTTCCGCCGCGACCTGGGGCGCGTGCGCGAGGCCTACGAGGAGATTCTCGCCCGTTTGGAGGCTTTGAAAAAATAGAGGAGCGACACGGCGGGGGTGGGTTCCCGCTCCGGTTTTCGCTTTCGGATTAACTAATACAGGAGGAATCACGATATGAATGAATTGCCTTTCGACTCCCTGCACGAGGAGTGCGGCGTCTTCGGCGTCTTCGGCGTGGACGATGCGCCGGGAATCGTCTACTACGGCCTTCATGCCTTGCAGCACCGCGGCCAGGAGGCGTGCGGCATCGTCAGTGCCGAGGAGGGCCGCCTCGCGTCGGTCAAGGGCGAGGGGTTGGTGACCGAGGTCTTCAACGGCGACAACCTTTCGACGCTCCACGGCCGCATGGCCATCGGCCATGTGCGCTACTCGACGGCAGGGGGCGGCGGCCGCGAGAACGTGCAGCCCTTCGTCTTCCGGCACCATACGGGCGATTTCGCGCTGGCGCACAACGGCAACCTCGTCAATTCACGCGAGCTGGTGCGTTACTTGGAGGACAAGGGGAGCCTCTTCCACTCGACCTCCGACAGCGAGATCCTCGCGCACCTCATCAAGAAGGAGCACAGCTCGGAGCACCGCATTTTCGCCATCATCGACGCGCTCAACATGCTCGAAGGCGGGTTCGCCTTCCTGATCATGACCGAGAACCGGCTCTACGCCTGCCGTGACAAGTACGGCCTGCGTCCGCTGTCGATCGGCCGGCTCAACGACGGCTGGGTCGTCAGCTCGGAGACCTGCGCGCTGGACATCGTGGGCGCGGAGTTCGTGCGCGACGTCAATCCGGGCGAGATCGTCACGCTCGACCGCAACGGCATCCGCAGCCGCGACTATTCGATGTACAAGCGCAACTGCATGTGCGCCATGGAGTACATCTATTTCGCGCGCCCCGACAGCGACATCGAATGTTGCAACGTCCACGCCTTCCGCAAGGAGTCGGGCAGGCTCCTTTTCGAGGAGGCTCCGGCCGACGCCGACGTGGTGATCGGCGTGCCCGATTCGAGCCTTTCGGCCGCGATCGGTTACTCGGAGGCCAGCGGCATCCCCTATGAAATGGGGCTGGTCAAGAACCGTTACATCGGCCGTACCTTCATCCAGCCGTCGCAGGCGATGCGCGAGAAGGGCGTGAAGATGAAACTTTCGGCCGTGCGGTCGCTCGTGGCGGGCAAGCGCGTGGCGCTCATCGACGACTCGATCGTGCGCGGTACGACTTCGCTGCGCATCGTGCGGCTGCTCAAGGCCGCCGGCGCGAAGGAGGTGCACGTGCGCATCGCATCGCCCAAGATGACCCATCCCTGCTTCTACGGCGTCGACACCTCGACCTGCGACCAGTTGATCGGCCACCGCTGTTCGGTCGAGGAGATATGCCGCCAGATCGAGGCCGACTCGCTGGCCTTCCTCTCGGAGGGAGCGCTGCTGAGGGCCGGCAACCGCAAGGAGATGTGCATGGCCTGCTTCACGGGCCGTTATCCGACGGCGCTCTACGAACATGCCGCCGAGATCGGCCGCAAGGAGGACAAGAACCGTTAGCGGGGTATTCCTCGCGCGACAAATGTCAAACGAAAAACAGAAAAAACGATATGGCAGAAAGTTATGAGAAGGCCGGCGTGAATCTCGAAGCCGGTTACGAGGTGGTCCGCCGCATCAAGAAGCACGTCGCTTCGACGGCGCGCACGGGCGTCATGGGTACGATCGGCGCCTTCGGCGGCATGTTCGATCTGGCGGCCCTCGGAGTCAAGGAGCCGGTGCTCGTAAGCGGTACCGACGGCGTGGGAACCAAGCTCAAACTGGCCTTCGCGCTGGACAAACACGATACGATCGGCATCGATGCCGTGGCGATGTGCGTCAACGACGTGCTGGCTCAGGGTGCCGAGCCGCTCTTTTTCCTCGATTATGTGGCCGTGGGGCACAACGAACCGGTCAAGATCGAGGGCATCGTCTGCGGCGTGGCCGAGGGGTGCCGTCAGGCGGGCTGTGCGCTCGTAGGCGGCGAGACGGCCGAGATGCCGGGCATGTACGAAGGCGGCGAGTACGACATCGCGGGGTTCACGGTGGGCGTCGTCGAACGCAGCCGGCTCATCGACGGGTCGAAGGTCAAGACCGGCGACGTGCTGGTCGGGATCGCCTCGTCGGGCGTCCATTCCAACGGCTTCTCGCTGGTGCGCAAGGTGCTGTCGGACAACGGACTGGAACTGAACAAGGTCTATCCCGAACTGAGTAACCGCACGTTGGGCGAGGTGCTGCTCACCCCGACGAAAATCTATGTAAAGCCGGTGCTCGACGTGATCCGCCGGTGCGACGTCCACGGCATCAGCCACATCACCGGCGGCGGATTCGACGAGAACATTCCCCGTATCCTGCACGAGGGGCAAGGCATCGCCATCGAGGAGGGGACGTGGGAGATCCTGCCCGTGTTCCGCTTCCTGGAGAAGTACGGAAAGATCGCCCACCGCGAGATGTTCAACATCTTCAACATGGGCGTCGGCATGGTCATCGCGCTCGACGCCGAGGAGGCGCAGAAGGCCGTCGACATCCTCGCGTCGCACGGAGAGCAGGCGTCGGTCATCGGACGTGTCACCGACTCCGAAGGGGTCGTCATCCGGTAGCGTGCCGATGAAGCGGATCGCTGTTTTCGCCAGCGGCGAAGGGAGCAACTTCGAGGCGATCGCCGCTGCATGCGAGCGGGGTGCGATCGCGGCCGAGGTGGCGCTCGTCGTCTGCGACCGGCCCGGGGCGCGCGTCACGGAGCGCGCGGCGGCGCGGGGCATCGCCTGCTTCGCCTTCGCGCCGAAGGAGTATGCCTCGAAGGCCGACTACGAACGCGAGATCGTCGCGCGGCTCGATGCCGCGGGGGTCGATCTGGTCTGTCTGGCGGGGTACATGCGCATCCTCTCGGAGGTGCTGCTCGGCACCTACGGCGGGCGGATCGTCAACATCCATCCCTCGCTGCTGCCCGCCTTCAAGGGGGCGCACGCGATCGAGGAGGCCGTCGCCTACGGGGTGAAGATCTACGGGGTGACGATCCACTGGGTCGACGCCACGCTCGACGGCGGGCGGATCATCGCGCAGCGCGCCTTCGCCTACGACGGCGACGACGTGCACGAGGTCGAACGGCGCGTGCACGAGGTGGAGCATGAATTATACGTGGAAACGATTGATAAATTGGTAAAAGCATAAAATACGAGAAATGAGGGCATTGATAAGTGTCAGCGATAAGACGGGCGTCGTCGACTTCGCAAAGAATTTGAAGGCTTTGGGCTGGGAGGTGATCGCCACGGGCGGCACGATGAAACTGTTGCGCGAGAGCGGTGTCGAGGTGTTGAACATCAGCGACGTGACGGGCTTCCCCGAGATTTGCGACGGGCGCGTGAAGACGCTTCATCCGGCCGTGCACGGCGGTCTGCTGGCGCGCCGCGACGTCGAGGAGCACGTCGAGGCGCTGCGCGCCAACGGCATCGAGTTCATCGATCTGGTCTGCGTGAACCTCTATCCCTTCCGCCAGACGATCGCCAAAGAGGGCGTTACGCTGGCCGAAGCGATCGAGAACATCGACATCGGCGGCCCTTCGATGCTGCGCAGTGCGGCCAAGAATTTCCGCGACGTGACCGTCGTCTGCGATCCGGCGGACTACGCCGCGATTCTGGACGAGATGCGCGCCGAGGGCAATACTTCGGTCGAAACTCGTCTGCGTCTTTCGGCCAAGGCCTACACCCATACGGCGGAGTACGACAGCATGATCGCCACCTACATGCGTGCGCAGGCGGGCCTGCCCGAGAAACTGTTCCTCGATTTCGATCTGGTGCAGTCGCTCCGCTACGGCGAGAATCCCCATCAGACGGCCAAGTTCTACCGCTCGGCCGAGGAGGTTCCCTTCTCGCTGGCCCATGCCCGGCAACTCAACGGCAAGGAGCTGTCGTACAATAATATCCAGGACGCCAACGCCGCGCTGAACATCGTGCGCGAGTTCGACGAGCCTTTCTGCGTGGGGCTCAAACACATGAATCCCTGCGGCGCGGCCGTCGGCCGCGACGTCGTGGAGGCGTGGACGAAGGCCTACGAGGCCGACAAGGTGTCGATCTTCGGCGGTATCGTGGCTGTCAACCGCGAGGTGACGCGCGAGGCGGCCGAACGGATGAAGCCGATTTTTTTGGAGATCATCATGGCGCCCAAGTTCTCGGAAGGGGCGTTGGAGGTGCTCTGCACGAAGAAGAACCTGCGGCTGCTCGAAGTCGACATGACACGCAGCGACGTGCATCCGATGCAGTACGTGAGCGTCAACGGCGGTCTGCTGGCGCAGGAGCTCGACGTGGAGATGAAGCGGATCGAGGCGTCGATGACCGTTACGAAGGCGCGTCCCGACGCTGCACAGCTGCGCGACTTGGAGTTCGCCTGGCGGATCGTCAAGCATGTCAAGTCGAACGCGATCGTGGTGGTGAAGGGGGGACAGACGCTCGGCGTCGGCGCCGGTCAGATGAACCGGATCGGATCGGCCGAGATCGCGTTGAAGGAGGCGCAGGCCAAAGGTGCGACCGAGGGGCTGGTCATGGCGTCGGACGGCTTCTTCCCCTTCGACGACTGCCTGACGCTCGCCGCCGCCAACGGTGTCGCGGCGATCGTGCAGCCAGGCGGTTCGGTACGCGACGAGGATTCGATCCGCAAGGCCGACGAAACGGGCGTGGCGATGCTCTTCACGGGGATGCGCCATTTCAAACACTGAGATGACGAGATCGGGGGGGGCGGGTCCGCTGTCCGTTATTCGGGCAGGATTCGGCTCTGCCGCCGGAGAAGAACCGGGTGCGGCGGGACGGCGGCCGCGACGTGAAACCGCATGATTTTGAAACCGAATTAAAGATATATTTCGATCCATGAAAGTTCTTGTAGTGGGCGGCGGAGGCCGCGAACATGCCATTGTCGATGCGCTGACGCGCAGCGGAAGGATCGACACGATCTATTGCGCGCCGGGCAATGCGGGCATCGCGGCGCAGGCCGAGTGCGTCCCGATCCGCGAGACGGAGGTGGAGGCTTTGCGCGATTTTGCGCTGGAGCACAACGTGACGCTGACGGTCGTAGGCCCCGAAGCGGCGCTGGCGGCGGGTATCGTCGACTGTTTCCGTGCGGCGGGACTGCGGATCTTCGGCCCGACGAAGGCGGCCGCGCGCATCGAGTCGTCGAAGGAGTTCGCCAAGGAGCTGATGGCCAAATACGGTATCCCGACGGCGGGGTTCCGTGCCTTCACCGCGTATGAGGAGGCGCGCGACTACGTGGCCTCGCGTCCGTTGCCGGCAGTGCTGAAATACGACGGGCTGGCGGCCGGCAAAGGTGTGGTCATCGCGCAGACGATGGAGGGGGCCGATGCCGCGTTGCGCGACATGCTGCTCGACGACAAGTTCGGGCACGGCAAGGTGGTGGTCGAGGATTGGCTCGAAGGACCCGAGTTCTCGTTCATGTGTTTCGTCGACCGCCGGCGCGTCTATCCGATGGCGCTGGCGCAGGATCACAAGCGGGCCTACGACGGCGACGAAGGGCCCAATACGGGCGGCATGGGTGCCTACTCGCCGCTGCCGTTCGTGACCGGGGAGGACGAACGGTATGCGTTGGAGCGGATCATGCAGCCCGTCGCCGATGCGATGTGCGCCGAAGGGTGTCCCTTCACGGGGGTGCTCTACGGCGGCCTGATGAAGACGCGCGACGGCATCAAGGTGATCGAGTTCAACGCCCGTTTCGGCGATCCGGAGACGGAAGTAGTGCTACCGCGCCTGAAAAGCGACATCGTGGAGATCTTCTCGGCCGTGGCCGACGGCTGGGAGCTGGAGCACCCGCTCGAATGGCACGACTTTTCGACGGTGGGCGTGGTGCTGGCCTCGAAGGGCTATCCCGGCAACTATGCGAAGGGCGTCGTGATCGAGGGGCTGGACGAGGTCGACGGTGCGGTCTACCACATGGGTACGGCCTCGAAGGAGGGGCGGATCGTGACGGCCGGCGGTCGGGTGGCGATCGTCGTCTGTGCGGCGCCGACGCTCGGCGAGGCGCTGGAAAAGTGCAATCGGGAAGTAGGTAAGGTGCGGTGCGACAATCTGTTCCATCGTACGGACATCGGACGGAAAGCAATCAAGTGATTCTATGGCGACGATAATCAGCGGAAAAGAGTTGTCGGCCTCGATGAAGGCCGAAATGGCGGCGGCGGTGAAGGAGTTCCCCGCCAAATACGGGCGGGCGCCCCATCTGGTCGTGGTGCTCGTGGGCGATGATCCGGCCAGCGTGAGCTATGTGACGGGCAAGGCCAAGGCTTCGGCCGAGGTGGGCATTCGCAACACGACGATCCGCCGCCCGGCGGAGACGGGCGAGGCGGAGTTGCTGGCGCTGATCGGCGAACTGAACGCCGACGACGGCGTGGACGGGATTCTGGTGCAGCTGCCCCTGCCGAAGCATATCGACGAGGATCGGGTGATCGCGGCGATCCGCCGCGAGAAGGACGTGGACGGTTTCCATCCGCTCAACGTAGCCAATCTGTGGCTCAAACAGCCCTGCACGCTGCCCTGCACGCCGAAAGGAATTATCCGGATGTTGCAGCGGGCAGGTGTGGAGATCGCCGGCAAACGTGCCGTGGTGATCGGCCGCAGCAATATCGTAGGGCTGCCGGTGGCCAAATTGCTGCTCGACGCCAACGCTACGGTGACGATCGCCCACAGCCGCACGCGAAATCTGCCGGAGGTGACGCGCGAAGCGGACATCCTGGTCGTGGCGATCGGCCGGCCGCGTTTCGTGACGGCCGACATGGTGCGTCCGGGCGCCGTGGTGATCGACGTGGGGGTCAACCGCGATCCCGGGACGGGCAAGCTGTGCGGCGACGTGGACTACGCCGTCGTCGAACCGCTGGCCTCGGTCATCACTCCCGTGCCGGGCGGCGTGGGGCCGATGACGATCGCTTGTCTGATGGAGAATACGGTCGAATGTTTCCTGCGTAAAATGGAGCGGTGACGCGGCGGACGATCGGAATTACGGGGCTTTCTGCGATTTGCGGAAGGCCCCGTTTCGCATCGGGCCTCCGGTCGTCGGGGGATGTTGCGACCTGCCGCAGGGCGGTTCCGGAAGAGGTCGGGCGTTCGGCCGGATTCCGCGGTGCGCATCGTCGTCAGTGTTCCATGTTGTTCAGGTAGATTTCGAGTGCCCGTACCGAAATCTGGATTTCGCGGATGGAGACGCCGAGCGAGCCGATCAGCGCCAACAGACCCGCACCGAAGACGTATGCGGCCACAAGCGGCAGCCCGATGTAGAGCAGGAACATCGTCACGACGCACAGGAACAGGCTGGCGATCCCCAGAATCTGCATGGCGCGGGTCAGGTAGAGCCGCCGCCGCAGGTTGTCGATCTGGGCGGCCGTCAGGTCGGAACGGTGTTGGAGGTATTGCGCTTTGAGCGTGCGAACCAGCTGGGCATAGGAAAGAAACCGGTTGGTATAGGCCAGCAGGATCAGCGAAACGGCGGGAAAGAGCAGCGCGGGAACGGTGAGTGTGAGTTCTTCCATAGCGAACGGATTATCGTGTCGTCGGGACAAAGATACGATTAAGCCGAGCGCAATGCAAATTTATTTGCTTTTTGCCGAGGCGGAGTATCTTTGGTTTGCGCCTTGGATGCTCTGTCTCGGCATAATCAAGCTTGCGCTTGCTTCTGCGCTCGACTTTTCGTATCTTTACGTCGCGGGACACGGACGGTTCCGGAGTCTCCGAATATTTTGTAGGAAAATAAGGGTTACGATGAAAACTGCGAAACGAATGAAACGTGTGCTCGGTTGGCTGCTCGTGTGCCTGCCCGTTGCGGCCGGTGCGCAAAGCGTGCAGGATTCGCTGGCGATCGCCGCGATCCGCTGGGATACCTGCTGCGTGCGGCCGCATCTGGTGGCCGTGCAGGCGCAACTCGAACTGTTCGGCGCGCCGCAGGCGATCTCGATGGTCAGGTATGACGCGGGAAGATACCGCACCCGCATCGTACAGCCGGATTCGCTGACGCTTACGTCGGTTTTGGCCGAGGCGGAGGGGGCCGTGGCGGCCGTGAACGCGGGCTATTTCAATGTGAAGACGCTCGTTCCCTCGACGTTCGTGCGTGTCGGAGGCCGGACGGTCGCCGCGACCGAAGCTCGGGAAGAGTTCCGCGTCAACGGCGTGGTGGCGATAAAGGGGCGCCGCGTGCGGATCGAACCCTATGTTCCGGCGGACGACGCGCGGCTCGCGCGGCGTTACCGTGACGCGCTGGCTGCCGGGCCGCTGCTTCTCTGCCGCGGCGAAGCGTTGTCGTATGCCGATCGCGAGGGCGGTTTCTGGGGCCGGCATCCCCGCTCGGTCGTGGGCGTCACGCGACGGGGCGAGGCGGTGATGATCGTCGTGGACGGCCGTTTCCCGGGGCAGGCGGCGGGTATGACGATCGGCGAACTGATCTATCTCGTGCGGCAATTGGGGCTGTATTCGGCGCTGAACCTCGACGGCGGCGGTTCGTCGACGCTCTGGTGCGAGGAGGCGGGCGTCGTGAACCGCCCGTCCGACAACCGGAGGTTCGACCACGAGGGCGAACGGCGCGTCACGAACTGCATCGCGGTGGTGGCGGAGTGACGCCGCCCTTTCCGATCGGGAAGCCGAGGCGTTCCGTCGCTTCGGCTTTTCGTCGGATTTCGGAAATGCCCCCCCCCTTCCCGCATCTGCGGAAAGGCGGAAACAGCGTGTTTTCACGTGGGGCTGAATGTGCTGTTATCAGCATGTCGATCTGCTTGATGCCGGCTGTGTCCCGGCTTCGTCTCCTCGGTTTTTTAAATTTTGTGAAAAATTACTGTTAATTTTTTCACATTATCGTTTTTTTTACTAATTTTGCATCGGGAAAAAAGGGACTTGCCGCGAGTGCGGAGCTTTCGTCGGGAGAGTCCCGGGAAATCCCGGATAGAGTTGGATAAAGAGGTTTTAATAACGAATACAATTATGGACAAAATGGATTTGAAAAAGTACGGCATCACCGGCGTTACGGAGATCGTGTACAATCCGTCGTATGACGAGCTGTTCCGCGAGGAGACCAAGAAGGGCCTGCGCGGTTTCGACAAGGGCGTTGTAACCGACATGGGCGCCGTGAACGTGATGACCGGCGTCTATACCGGCCGTTCGCCCAAGGACAAGTTCTTCGTGATGGACGAGACGACGAAGGACACCATCTGGTGGACTTCGCCCGAATACAAGAACGACAACAAGCCCGTGACGAAGGCTGCATGGAAGGAGTTGAAGAAGCTCGCCGGCCAGGAGCTTTCGGGCAAGAAGCTCTACGTGGTCGATACCTTCTGCGGCGCCAACGAGAACACGCGCTTGAAGATCCGCTTCATCATGGAGGTGGCCTGGCAGGCACACTTCGTGAAGAACATGTTCATCCGTCCGACCGACGCCGAGCTGGAGCAGTACGGCGAACCCGACTTCGTGGTGCTCAACGCTTCGAAGGCGAAGGTGAAGAACTACAAGAAGCTGGGTCTGAACTCGGAGACGGCCGTGGTCTTCAACCTCACGGAGAAGATGCAGGTAATCCTCAACACGTGGTACGGCGGTGAGATGAAGAAGGGTATGTTCTCCTATATGAACTACCTGCTGCCGTTGAAGGGCATCGCTTCGATGCACTGCTCGGCCAACACCAACGAGAAGGGCGAGACGGCGATCTTCTTCGGTCTGTCGGGTACGGGCAAGACGACCCTCTCGACCGATCCCAAGCGTCAGCTCATCGGCGACGACGAGCACGGCTGGGACGACGACGGCGTGTTCAACTTCGAGGGCGGCTGCTATGCCAAGGTCATCAATCTCTCGAAAGAGAACGAACCCGACATCTGGAACGCTATCCGCCGCAATGCGCTGTTGGAGAACGTGACGGTCGGCCCGAAGGGCAAGATCGATTTCGCCGACAAGTCGGTGACCGAGAATACTCGCGTGTCGTATCCGATCTTCCACATCGAGAATATCGTGAAGCCCGTATCGAAGGCTCCGGCCGCCAAGAAGGTGATCTTCCTCTCGGCCGACGCATTCGGCGTGCTGCCTCCCGTCTCGATCCTCACGCCCGAGCAGACGAAGTACTACTTCCTCTCCGGCTTCACGGCCAAGCTGGCCGGTACCGAGCGCGGTATCACCGAGCCTACGCCGACCTTCTCGGCCTGCTTCGGCGCAGCCTTCCTGTCGCTGCACCCCACCAAGTACGGCGAGGAGCTCGTTAAGCGCATGAAGAAGTCGGGCGCCAAGGCATATCTCGTGAACACGGGCTGGAACGGTACGGGCAAGCGTATCTCGATCAAGGATACCAGAGGCATCATCGACGCCATTCTCGACGGCTCGATCGACAAGGCCAAGACGAAGAAGCTCCCGATCTTCGATTTCGAAATCCCGACCGCACTGCCGGGCGTAGATCCCGCGATCCTCGATCCGCGCGATACCTACAAGTCGGCTTCGGAGTGGGACGTCAAGGCGAAGGATCTGGCCGAGCGCTTCATCAAGAACTTCGTGAAGTTCACGGGCAACGACGAGGGCAAGAGCCTCGTGGCTGCCGGTCCGAAGCTCTAAGCCGGTCTTACCGTTCAGGAGGAGCGAAAGAGTACGCGAAGGGCCGGTTCGATCTTCCGCAGACCGCAAGTGTTTGTGTTGTTGGTAGGTGAGAGCGGTTCGGCGGAGGTACGGTTTCCGATAGGAATTCCCGGTTCAGGGAATCGACCTTCCGCAGGCGGTGCGATCCGCAATCGGTTCGAATCTTCGCGGAGCGGGAACTTCCGTTCCACTCGTTGATCCTCCTACTATTGAATGCAGGTTGGAAAATCATCGGATTTTCCAACCTGCATCCTTTTTATCCGGTCGGGTCGATCGTTCCGGCGGCGGTGCGGATCTTCCGGATGCGGCAGGGCCGGTTCGTCCGGAATCTTCCGGCGATGCGGTCGGCCGCGACGGCCTTTTACGCGGTTTTGCCTGCCGGCGGCTGCCCGCGCGGCCAGGCGGAGAGGGCGATTCCGGAGTCCCGTGCGTTGGTTTTGTACGCTGCAATCGGGGATCGCTACTTTTTAAGGGGTGAAAAAGGGGATTTTTTAGGAAATTTCGGGGAATTTCCGTATCATTGTAGATCGAAAATCCGGAAATGTGGATTCTTCCGGGGATTCACGTTCGGGAAATCTTTCTCGTCGGAGGAGGATGCGCGGCGGTCGCCGGGATGGATTTCGGGGCAGAGTTCCCGTAACGTGAGTTCGACGTGAATCCATGACGGCGAATCCGCAGGCAAGGTCAACAATTTGTTACGTCGAACTCTCGTTACGTTTTATGGTGAAGCCCAACAACCTGCGCAAGGTGTCCATCGCCCGGTTGAAGCAGGAGATGCAGGATACGGTTTTTCTGTCGGACGATCTGGCCATTACGACCATCGATTATCTGCGCAATCCCACGTCGGAGATTCCCGTGTCGCTCGACGGGTTCGCGGCGATGATCATGATGAGCGGGTCGGCGGTGCTCTCCATCGATACCGAGACCTATGAAGTCCGGCCCAACATGCTGGTATTCTTCCGTCCCGGCAGCATCATCCGGACGATCCGCTGTTCGTCCGATGCGACGGCCTATCTGGTCGCCTGTTCGAAGGCGTTCGTCAGCGACATCCAGGTCGATATTTCGGCGTCGCTCCCCATTCACATGCGCTTCGGCCGCAAACCCTGTTTGCAGGTGACCGAACGCGACGTGGCCGAAATCCGGCAATTTTTCCAGCTTATCAAGACCGTGATCCAGAGCGATAAGGAGCGGTATCGCAAGGAGATCATCCACACGCTTTTCACGGCGGTTTTCTATCTGATTACCGAGTTGAACCAGCGCGAGCAGTCGAGCGAGCAGAAGCAGGGCCGCTGCGAAGTGCTTTTCGACCAGTTCATGCAGCTGCTGGGCGAGTACAACAAGCGGGAGCGGAACGTGAGTTTTTATGCCAGGCAGTTGAACATCACCCCGAAATATCTCTCGTCGGTGGTGAAGGAGGTGAGCGGCAAGACGGCGGCCAAGTGGATCGACGAATCGGTCATTCTCGAAGCGAAGTCGTTGCTGAAATATTCGGGCATGAGTATTCAGGAGATCGCCTACCACCTCAATTTCAGTACGCAGTCCTTCTTCGGAAAGTATTTCAAACAGCATACGGGTACCTCGCCGTCGCGTTACAAGCGCAAGGGGTAACGACAAAGCGCGGGGTTCCGGAATCGGGACCCCGCGCTCGCATTTTATACGGAGCGGATCAGTCGCGCAGGTAGGCGCCCGTCGCACGCAGTTCGGCGCGCAGCGCCTCCACGTCGAGGTCGGCGGGCTGCACGCCCGCCTTCAAGGCCAGCCGTGCGGCGCGTCCGGCCGCTTCGCCCAACGCCATGCAGGTCGACATGACGCGCGTCGAAGCCATCGCTTCGTGGTTCATCGACGAGCAACGGCCCGCGACGAGCAGATTGCCTACATGGGCCGGAATCAGCGTGCGGTAGGGGATGTCGTAGCAGTCGTCGCACCAGTGGAGCGTGCAGTCGCCGCCCGTGGCATGGTGGATATCCACCGGATAGCTGGCCACGGCGATGGCATCGTCGAAACGACGGTCTTCGAGAATATCTTCTGCCGTGAGGACGTATTTGCCTACGATCACGCGGCTTTCGCGGATACCCATGAAGGGTGCGATTTTTTCCAGATGCGCTCCGGCGAAGCCCGGCACGAATTCGCGCAGGTAACGTTCCACCTCGTAGACCTGCTTGCGGCCCTCGATCTCGCCGTGCGTGTAGCTTTCGGGACGGGTCGAGTCGACGCCGTTCACGCGCGTCATGTTGACCCAGATCTCGTCGTCGGCAAGTCCCGTGATGAGGATCGTGCGTGCTACGGGGATGTGGATACCCTTGGCGCGCGCCTGCTCGATTTGGTTGCGCAAGCCGACGGTGATGAACTTGCCCGTGCGGAACTGCTCGGCCGGCATGGTGTCTGCGGGCTGGTCTACGAAGATCTTGCGGATGGCTGCGGTCATGGCCAGACGGCCGTCCGAGTCGATGTTGATCTTGCAGACTGCGCTCTTGGCGGCGCGGCGAAGCTGCTCTTCGGGAATGCCTACGGCATCCTTGAGCGCACCGCCGTGCGTGTTGATGATCTTCACGTACTCCTGCGGAACCGACGAAGCACCATGCAGCACGATGGGGAAGCTTCTTCTCGATCTCGGCCAGAATGTCGAAGCGCAGTTCGGGCGGAACGAGGATGCCCTCGGCGTTGCGGGTGCACTGTTCGGGCTTGAACTTGTTGGCGCCGTGCGACGTGCCGATCGAGATGGCCAGCGAGTCGACGCCGGTCTTCGTCACGAAATCGATCACGTCGGCGGGGTCGGTATAGGTGTGGTGCTCGGCCGAAACCTCGTCCTCGACGCCGGCCAGTACGCCCAGCTCGCCTTCGACCGTCACGTCGAACTGGTGTGCGTAGTCGACGACCTGCTTCGTGAGGGCTACGTTCTCATCGTAGGGAGGGGCGAACCGTCGATCATCACCGACGAGAAGCCCATGTCGATGCAGCTCTTACACAGTTCGAACGAATTGCCGTGGTCGAGGTGCAGGCAGATGGGAATGTTTTTGCCCAGCTCCTTGGCATACTCGACGGCGCCCTGTGCCATGTAGCGCAGCAACGTCTGGTTGGCGTATTTGCGGGCGCCCGACGACACCTGCAGGATTACCGGCGACGAAGCCTCGACGCACGCCGAAATGATCGCCTGCAACTGCTCCATGTTGTTGAAGTTGAATGCAGGAATGGCATAACCGCCCTTGATGGCCTTTGCGAACATCTCACGGGTATTCACCAGTCCGAATTCTTTGTAGGATACCATAATAATTTAATTTATGCAGTGAATTGTTTGTCTCGAAAAACCGCACAAATTTAATAAATATTCTAATTAATTGCGTCTGATCCGGCTATTTTATTCGTCTTTTTGTGAAAATAATAACAGCCGGCGGGAAATTGTTGTGCAATCCGGATAGTTTTTTGTATTTTTGCATGGCCTTAAGCCCCGGTGTGCGGGCAGGGTATGCCCGGTGCGGCCTGCATGCGGTTGATTGCGGGCGGCAGGGCGGCGCAGGATGCCTCCCGGCTGCAGGGGCTGCCTGCGGAAAAGCGCCGCGCGGCATGCCGGGCACGGGACAAACGGACATTAACAAACACAAAACATATCACGATTATGGCTGATTTCATTTATCAGGAGCCGTTCCCCGTGGGGGAAGACAAAACCGAGTACCGTCTGTTGACGAAGGATTACGTGAAAGTCGTCGAGTGCGACGGCCGCAAGATCCTCAAGGTCGACCCCGCTGGCCTCGAACTCTTGTCCAAAGCCGCTTACAGCGACGTGTCGTTCTACCTGCGTGCCTCGCACCTGCAGAAACTGCGCAACATCCTCGAAGATCCCGAAGCCACCGACAACGACAAGTTCGTGGCCTACACCATGCTGCTGAACCAGGTCGTTGCGGCCGAGGGCGAACTGCCCACGTGTCAGGACACCGGCACGGCCATCTGCATCGGCCACAAGGGCGAGGACGTCTATACGGGCGCCGACGATGCGAAATACATTGCCAAAGGCGTGTACGAGACCTACAAAGACCGCAACCTGCGCTATTCGCAGGTCGTGCCCTTCACGATGACCGACGAGAAGAATTCGGGTACGAACCTTCCGGCGCAGATCGACATCTACGGAGGCCACCCCGGCATGGAGTACGAGTTCCTCTTCATCACCAAGGGCGGCGGTTCGGCCAACAAGACCTTCCTCTACCAGCAGACCAAGGCGCTGCTGAACGAGAAATCGCTGACCGATTTCATCAAGACCCATATCTTCGACCTCGGTACGTCGGCCTGCCCGCCCTACCATCTGGCGATCTGCATCGGCGGAACGTCGGCCGAAATGTGCCTCTCGACCGTGAAGAAGGCCTCGGCCGGCTACCTCGACGAGCTGCCCACTTCGGGCAACGAGGGGGGCCGCTGCTTCCGCGACCTGGAGTGGGAGGAGAAGGTGCTCAAGATCTGCCAGGAGAGCGGCGTGGGCGCTCAGTTCGGCGGCAAGTACCTCGTGCACGACGTGCGCGTGATCCGTGCGCCGCGTCATGCCGCTTCGTGCCCCGTGGCCATCGGCGTGAGCTGCTCGGCGGACCGTAACATCAAGGCCAAGATCACGCCCGACGGCATCTTCCTCGAGCAGCTGGAGAAGAACCCCGCGCGTTTCCTGCCCAAGGAGGCGCCCAACATGTCGCCCGCCGTGGACATCGACCTCGACGAAGGCATGGACAAGGTGCGTGAAATCCTTTCGAAATACCCGATCAAGACGCGTCTGAACCTGAAAGGCACGCTCATCGTGGCCCGCGACATCGCCCATGCGCGCATCAAGCAGATGATCGACGAGGGCAAGCCGATGCCCGAATATTTCAAGAAGCATCCGGTCTACTACGCCGGTCCTGCCAAGACGCCGGAGGGCATGGCTTCGGGCTCGTTCGGCCCCACGACGGCCGGCCGTATGGATCCCTACGTCGACCTGTTCCAGTCGCACGGCGGTTCGCTGGTGATGGTGGCCAAGGGCAACCGCTCGCAGCAGGTCACCGACGCCTGCCGGAAGCACGGCGGTTTCTATCTCGGTTCGATCGGCGGCCCGGCGGCGATTCTGGCCAAGAACTCGATCAAGTCGGTCGAGGTGGTCGACTTCCCCGAGCTGGGTATGGAGGCCGTCCGCAAGATCTACGTCGAGGATTTCCCCGCCTTCGTCATCGTGGACGACAAGGGCAACGACTTTTTTGCCGATTTCAAGCATTAAAAACCGGCCCGGAGATATACTAACGGGCAAAAGTTTACGTTGTAAAATCTGAAGAAAGATTTTATTGTAAGGCTCAATGAGAGATTTCATTGCGAAAATATCCCTGACGGCACTCTTCGTGCTGGCGATCTTCTCGGCATCGGCTGCCGAGAAGGTCACTTTTGAGGCTAATTCTCCGCTGACGGTCGCTGTCGGCGAGCCGTTCCGCGTGGAGTTCGCACTGAACGCGCAGCCCGAGCCGGGCTCGTTCAAAGCTCCTTCGTTCGAAGGGTTCGACGTGATCGCCGGCCCGGCCGAAGCGCAGGGACAGTCGATCCAGATCGTGAACAATTCGATGACGCGCGTGGTCAATTACACGATCACCTATGTGCTCGTGCCGCAGGGCGCTGGGAACGTCACCGTCGGTGCGGCCGAGGTGACGGTCGAGGGGACTACCTACCGTACCAAGCCGCTGGCGATCGAGGTGGTGGATGAGGGCAAGGCGCCGGGAGGCGGCGGTTCCGCCGCCGGCGGGCAGCCGCAGCGCCGCGAGGAAGCCTCCTCCGAGAGTGCGGCGCAGAGCCGGGTCGCCAAGGACGACATCCTGTTGCGGGCCATCGTGTCGCGGACTTCGGTTTTCAAAGGCGAGCCGCTGCGCGTGACCTTCAAACTCTACGAGCGGGTTCCTATAGTGGGGTATAACGATGTGAAATTCCCTTCGTTCAACGGCTTCTGGGCGCAGGAACTCAATACGGAGAACGCCCGCCGCGAACGCGAAACCTTCAACGGAAAAGTCTACGAGACGCTCGTTGCCAAGGAGTACCTGCTCTACCCGCAGCAGGCCGGTACGCTCGTCATCGAGCCTGCCGAGATCACCGCCGTGGCGCAGGTCGTCATCCAGAGCCGGCGCAGCCTCGATCCCTTCTTCGGGGGCGGGCACGATTTCGTGAACGTACCCCGCAAGGTGCAGAGCCCGCGGATAAACGTCACGGTCAAGCCGCTGCCAGCGGGCGCTCCCGCCAGCTTCAGCGGCGCCGTGGGCAGTTTCACGATGGATGCCGTGCTTCCGCAGGAGCGGCTGGCCGCCAACTCTGCGGCGACCTATACGGTGAAGATCTCCGGTACGGGCAACCTCACGTTCGTGCAGGCACCCAAGCTGACGCTGCCCGCCTCGTTCGAGCAGTATAACGTCAAGACGACCGAGTCGATCAACACCTCGGCGGCCGGCATCTCCGGCTACCGCCAGTTCGAATATCCCTTTATCGCGCGCGCCGAAGGCACGTACGAGGTGGAACCCGTCGAATTCAGCTATTTCGACCCGTCGCGCATGCAGTACATGACGCTGCGCTCGCGTCCGCTCGAACTGGAGATCACGCCCGATGCCAAGGGCGGCGGGGGCGACGCCTATGTCGTGCAGGGACGCGGCATGTCCAAGGAGGAGGTCAAGATGCTCGGCCAGGACATCCGTTTCATCAAGCTGGGCAACGCGCAGTTGCGCCCAGTGCGCGAGCCGTTCCTTTTCGGTGCGGTCTACTGGGTGCTGCTCTTCGGAATCCTGGCCTTCTTCACGGCGGTCTACGTGGCGCTGCGCAAGCAGATCCGCGAGTCGTCAGAACGCGGCGCTGGTGCGCGGCAAGCGAGCCAACAAGGTCGCCGTGCAGCGTTTCCGGGTCGCTAAACGCTATATGGAGGAGCAAAACCGCCATGCCTTCTACGAGGAGATGCTCCGGGCTCTGTGGGGGTACATGAGTGACAAGTTCAACATCCCGGTGGCCAATCTCACCAAGGAGAACGTGCGCGAGGAGCTCACAAACGCGGCGTTTCGAGGAATCGCAGAGCTTCACGGAGATCATCTCCAAGTGCGACGAGGCGCAGTACTCGCCGTTGGCCGGGGCGCGCATGAGCGACGTCTACAACGCAGGGGTGGATTTTATTTCGAAACTCGAATCGGTGATTAAAAAATAGGAGGCTATGAGAACCAGCCGGATATTTTGGAGCCTGCTGTCGCTGGTTCCTGGCCGCGGTATCGCTGCTGCGCGGGCGCAGGGCGACCGCTTCGCTCGGGCTGCCGCGACGATCGATCCGCTGACCGTGCAGACGGCCGGCGGCAACTCGCTGGCTGCCGTCGAGCAGGTGTGGGACGCCGCCAATACGGCCTATATCAATTCGGACTATCATCGGGCGATCGATGCCTACCGGCAGTTGCTTTCGCGCGGGGTGAGCTCCATGAAACTCTATTATAACCTGGGCAATGCCTATTTCAAGGACGACCGTATCGGCAAGGCGATCCTCTATTACAACCGGGCGTTGCGCCTTGCGCCGGGCAACGACGACATCCGTTACAACCTCAGCGTCGCCGAGGCCCGCACCAAAGACAACATCGAGGATATCCCCGAGTTCTTCTTCGTCACGTGGATGCGCGACATCCGCCACATGATGGGATGCACCGCGTGGAGCGTCGTCTCGCTGGCGGCGCTGGCGCTGCTCTTCGCGCTCGTGCTGCTTTACCTGCTGGCCGGAAGGCTGGCGTGGCGCAAGGCGGGTTTCTACGGCACGGTCGTCGCGGCGCTGCTGTTCATGCTGACCACGTGGTTCGCCGTGGGGGAACGCCGTGAGATGCTCGACGACACCGGAGGCCGTCGTGATGACCGCCTCCACGGTCTCGGTCAAGAGTTCGCCCGACAAGTCGTCGACCGACCTCTTCGTGCTGCACGAGGGTACGGTCGTGACGATCACCGACCGCCTCGACGGGTGGTGCGAGGTCGTAATCGCCGACGGCAAGAAGGGTTGGGTCGAAGGACGCAAAATCGAAATCATCTGAATGTCGAGGCTTTTACAGGACGTTGTCGGCGAGCTGTCGAAACTCCCGGGCATAGGGCGCCGTACGGCACTGCGCCTGGCCATCCACATCCTTCGGATGGAGCGCGAATCGGTCGCCGAAATGACGGAAAGCATCGACCGTTTCCGCAACGAGGTCAAATATTGCACGCAGTGCAACAACCTCTCCGACGAGGATGTCTGCCCGATCTGCGCCGACGACGAGCGCGACCATACGACGATCTGCGTCGTCGAACAGGTGGCCGACGTGCTGTCGGTCGAGAACACGCGGCAGTACAAGGGGTTGTACCATGTGCTGGGCGGCGTCATCTCGCCCATGCAGGGAATCGCGCCCTCCGACCTGAAGATCGACCTGCTGGTCGAGCGCATCGCCCGCGGCGGCGTGAAGGAGGTGATCCTCGCCATCTCCACCTCGGCGACGCGGAACTTTGCCCCAACGCCATTCGCAGCCGACCGAGAGTACCTTCCAGGCTACGGCGAAACCCGTGTTGCAGAAGGTCGCATAGTGGTGGTAGAACTCGTCGTTGAGGTACATCATCGAGTAGGAGGGCGTTACGCGGAAGTAGGCGCTCACTTTGAGGTGGTGCACCGGATTGATCGTCACCGACGGGCCGATCTGCATACCGTATTCGAGTTGGTGGGCCTTTTCGGAGTAAAGCTCGTCCGTGTCGTAGTCGTATGCCTCGACCTTGTATTGTGCGTAGTTGAGATCCATCCACGACCAGTCGATGCCGAACTTGATCATGCCGGCCAGCGGCTTCTTGTGCAGGTAGTAGGTTTTACCCCAGACGATCGCCGCACCGAAGTCGCTTTTCAATTCGCCGCCGCCGAGTTTGTCCCACCCGTCGATGTCGGGAGAGAGTTTCTGGTTGACGTAATTCAGGTTGAAATACTTGGAACGGTCTTTCCAGATCGCGCGGTTGCTTTCCGCTGCTTCGGTCTCCTTTACGCGGGCCGACATGTCACTGAGCGCCTGATTCAGCGAGTCCAGTTTCTGCTGCGAGACTTCCTGCGCCGATGCGGCGATTCCCCCCCCCATGCAGACGGTGAAAATGAGCAGTACGAGTTTCTTCATAAAATCGATTTAGATTAGAAATTGGAATTATGTAAAGCAGTAAATGTCTTTTTTCATTTTCAACATCCGTTTTCCCAGCCCGGCTTTCGTCTTCATCGGGCGATAGCCGTTTCGCGCGGAGACGTGTTTCGGCATTCGTCGCCGTTTCGGGGGGGGCGGAACCGCTTCCCGAACGCAAACCGTTGATATGCGGACGCATGGGAAAACCCGCTCCGGTTGCAAATATAGGAAAAAATACGAAAAGGTCGACTTTTCTGAATAAAAAGTCGACTTTCCGAGGGACAAATTTAAAGTGTATGACCGCTGTCGCGAATCAGAGCACTCCCAGGTTATCCAGGAAGATCAGCAGGATCACCACCGGACAAACCCAGCGCAGCAGCATGCCGAGCAGCGGCCAGAGGTGCAGGCGCAGCGCGCCATGGTTGGTCAGTTCCGCCGGCATGAACCGCCGGTCGAGTACCCAACCCGTGAAGATGCAGATGAAGAAACCGCCTGCGGGCAGCATGATGTTGGCCGTCACGAAGTCCAGCAGGTCGAAGAACGATTTCCCGCCGAGCTGCAACCACTGCCATGCGCCGAGCGACAACGAAGCGGCCGCACCCAGTACGATGCAGGCGCCGGTGACGATCCATGCCGCCGCACGGCGGCTCAGATGCCACTCCTCCTGCACGTAGACGGTCAGCACCTCGTGCAGCGAGATCGTGGAGGTGAGGGCTGCGATGACCAGCAGCAGGAAGAAGATCGTCGACCATACCATGCTCAGCGGAAGCGTGTTGAAGATCGCGGGCAGGGTGACGAAGACCAGCGAGGGGCCGGCCGTGGGTTCGATGCCGACGCTGAAAACGGCCGGAAAGATCACCAGCCCCGCCAACACCGCCACGAGCGTATCGATGAAGGCGACTTGCAGGGCGGTGTGCGTGATGTTGGTGTCGTTCTTGAAATAGGAGGCGTAGGTCACCAGGCAGCCCAGACCGATCGACAGCGAGAAGAAGGCCTGTCCGAGCGCGGTGAGCACCGTCGAGGGCGTCACCTTCGAGAAGTCGGGAGCGAAGAGGAATTTCACGCCTTCGGTGCCGCCAGGCAGCAGGATGGAGTGGACGGCCAGCACCACGAGGATCAACAGCAGGAGCGGCATCATGATGCGAGCCGAGCGTTCGATCCCTTTCTGGACGCCCAGCGCGATGACGCCGTGCGTCAGCAGGGTGAAGACGACGGTGTAGAGCAACGGTTTCCACGGGTTCTGCGTGAAGGCGTTGAAGAGCGATTCGTAGGCTTCGGGGGTACTGATGCGTGTGAATTCGCCCGTGAGCGAGTGGATCATGTATTCCAGCGTCCAGCCCGAGACTACCAGATAGAAGCCCATGATGAGCAGCGGAGCCAGAATACTGTTGTAGCCCAGGATCGACCAGCGGCTCGAAAGGGTGCGGTAGGCGCCCACGGCGTTGCGGTGGGTATTGCGTCCGATGGCGAATTCCGAAAGCATGATCGGCACGCCGAGCAGCAGGACGCTGAGGATGTAGATCAGCAGGAACGCGCCGCCGCCGTTCTCCCCTGCGACATAGGGGAAACGCCAGATGTTGCCCAATCCGACGGCGCTGCCCGCCGTGACGAGTACGGCGCTCAGCCGGCCGCCGAATGTGGCCCGATGAGTTGTCTTCATAGCTTGACGTTTTCGTTAAGCCGCGCACAGCGCAGAACTTGTTCCGTCTATGCCGCAGCGGGAAAAGGTGCACCTATCTTCGTCGGGAGAGGGCGGCGTTCGGGCCGGTCTCCCGTCTGTTCGCAGTATGCGCCCTGTTTCGGGCGGGCGTGTCCCGTGCATGTGGGCCGGCAACGCCGCGACGGCGATCGCCCGCGTCGTTTCGGGGCTATCCTTCCAGCGTCACCGAGACGCGGGCGATCTTGCCGCCCAGCGGGGGGGCGAGTTTGGCTACCGTGCAACGCACGTGCCGCACTGCGGGAAAGCGCGCGTGCAATGCTTCGATGATATTCGTGGCCACGCGCTCGATCGTGCGCTGCGTGACGGCCATGCGTTCGCGGACGATTTCGTAGACGGTCAGGTAGTTGACGGCCTCCTCCACGGCGTCGTGCGCGGCGATGCCGCCCAGTTCGGTCGTAATCGAGAGCGTCACCTCGAAACGGTTCCCGACGCGCTGTTCGAGGTCGTAACAGCCGTGAAAGGCGTGGAACTCCATGCCTTGAAGATCGATCGTGTAGAGCATAGGCGTATGCAGTATGCGCAATCGGGAAGATTCCTTTACGGAGCCTTCCCGATTGCGATGAAACTTATTCGACGGTCACGAGATAGTAGTTCTTCTTGCCGCGCTGCACGAGCAGGTATTTGCCGGCGATCAGATCGGCTTCGGTGACGGGGCGCATCGCATCGGCGACCTTCTCCTTGTTGAGTGCCACGCCGCCGCCCTGCACCATCTTGCGGCATTCGCCCTTCGAGGGGAAGATCTGCGTCGCCGCAGCGCAGAGGTCGACGAACGGCAACCCCAGTTCGGCGCGTGCCACGGTGAACTGCGGCACCCCTTCGAAGACCTGCAACAACGTCTGTTCGTCGAGCCGGCGCAACGCCTCGGAGGTCGCGCCGCCGAAGAGGATCTGCGACGCTTCGACCGCCTTCTCGTACTCCTCGCGCGAGTGGATCATCACGGTGATCTCCTCGGCCAGCCGCTTCTGCAACGTGCGCAGGTGGGGCGCTGCGTCGTGTTCGGCGACGAGTGCGTCGATCGTCGCACGGTCGAGCAGGGTGAAGATCTTGATGTAGCGTTTGGCGTCGTCGTCGCTCACGTTGAGCCAGAACTGGTAGAACTTGTAGGGCGACGTATAGCGCGGATCGAGCCATACGTTGCCGCTCTCGGTCTTGCCGAACTTGGTGCCGTCGGCCTTCGTGATGAGCGGGCAGGTGATCGCATAGGCTTCGGCGCCCAGCTTGCGGCGGATCAGCTCGGTGCCGGTGGTGATGTTGCCCCACTGGTCGGATCCGCCCAACTGCACCTTGCAGCCGTATTTCTCGTAGAGGTGCATGAAATCGAAACCCTGCACCAGCTGGTAGGAGAATTCGGTGAACGACATGCCGTCGCCCTCGCCGTTGAAACGCTTCTTGACCGAATCCTTGGCCATCATGTAGTTGACCGTGATCAGCTTGCCGATGTCGCGGATGAAGTCGAGGAAGCCGATCCCCTTCATCCAGTCGTAGTTGTTGACCATCAGCGCGGCGTTGGGGGCGTCGGAGTCGAAGTCGATGAGTTTGGCCAGCTGCCGCTTGATCGCCTCCTGATTGCGGCGCAGCGTCTTCTCGTCGAGCAGGTTGCGCTCCTGCGACTTGCCCGACGGATCGCCGATCATGCCCGTTGCGCCGCCGACCAGTGCGATGGGACGGTGGCCGCACATCTGGAAATGTTTGAGAATCATCACTCCCACCAGATGTCCGATATGCAGCGAGTCGGCCGTGGGATCGATACCCAGATAGGCCGTCGTCATCTCTTTTTCAAGTTGTTCCTTTGCGCCCGGCATGATCGTGTGGATCATGCCGCGCCATTCCAGTTCCTCGATGAAGTTCTTGATTGCCATATTGTTTTTGTTCTTATTTTTTCGTGTTTTCGGTTATTCCACTTCCAGATCGAGCTCCCTGCGCAGTTCGGCCAGCAGCGGATTCTTCTCGTTCATGTGGCGGAGCCGGTCTTCGAGTTTGATGGGGCGCACGGCCCTGATCTGCTCGTTGATCGTCACCTCCAATTCGAGCGCCCCCTCCACGCCGGCGATCGCGGCGATGCGGGTGAGCATCTCCAGCTTGCTGCGCAGGATCTCCTCGCGCAGCGCCTCGGTCGGTACGGCCAGCCGCAGCGTGTGTCCTTCGATGCGCAGCTGCTCGAAGAAGGCGTAGAGACGGGGACGTTCCTGCCGGATGTAGTCGAGGATCGCCGTGCGGCCGCTTTCCAGCTTCTGTCCGCTCGCCGGGTCGATCGTGACGGCAGGCTGCGGTTGCTCGGCAGCCTCCGGCGCCGTCTCCGGTGCGGCTCCCCGCCGTGCCTGGCTCAGCAGCGACGACAGCGATGCGCCGCCGATGAGCGATGCGGCGTTTGTCGCCGCGGCAGGTCGGGACGCCTGCGGAGCCGGGGCTCTTGCCGGCATGGGTGCCGTTGCGGGCGGTTCGGCGGCCGGTGCGACGGCGGCCGTTACCTGCGGGACGGGAGCCGCCTCGGGCGCGATGGCAGCCGCGGCGGGCGCCGCCCCTGCGTTTCCGGCCGCGGGTGCCGGAGCTGCCGTCGAAGGAGTTCCTGTCGCAGTCGCGGCGGTCGTGGCGGATGTCGGAGCCGCACTCGGTCCGGAAGTCGTATGTCGGGGATTTGCCGCCGGGGCGTTCTGCCCCGTGAGCGGCGGTAGGGGATAGCTCGTGCCGAGTGCTACGCCGTCATTTTTTTTTTGACCGAGACCGGCTATTTTCATCAGTCCCAGTTCGACCAGCAGCCGTTGGTTCGACGATTGCCGGATTCGTCCGTCGGCTTCGGTCAGCAGCGAGATCGCCCCGAAAAGAAATTCGATTGTACAACGCCCTGCCTGGGCGCGGTATCGCTCCAGCAGGGTGCCCGTCAGTTCGATGAGCGACACCGAAGCGGCGTCGCGCGCCACGAGCAGGTCGCGCATGTGCTGCGCCAGACCGGCCATGAAGGTCTGGCCGGAGAATCCTTTGGCGAGCACCTCGTCGAACAGCCGCAGCGCCGAGAGGTAGTCGCCGCCGAGCAGCATGTCGGTGACGTTGAAATAGGTGTCGTAGTCCAGCACGTTGAGCGTCTGCGCGACGGACTTGTATTCGAGTCGCGCGCCGCAGAACGACACGGCCTTGTCGAACATCGACAGTGCGTCGCGCATACCGCCGTCGGCTTTCTGCGCGATGAGGTTCAGCGACTCCTCGTCGTAGCCGACGCCCTCCTGCCCTGCGATATATTTGAGGTACTCGACCGAGTCCTCGACCTTGATGCGGTTGAAATCGTAGATCTGGCAGCGCGAGAGGATCGTGGGGAGGATCTTGTGTTTCTCGGTGGTGGCCAGAATGAAGACGGCGTGTGCGGGCGGCTCTTCGAGCGTTTTGAGAAAGGCGTTGAATGCCGCGGCCGAGAGCATGTGCACCTCGTCGATGATGAAGACCGAGTAGCGGCCGCCCTGCGGCAGGATGCGCACCTGTTCGATCAGGTTGCGGATGTCGTCCACCGAGTTGTTCGACGCGGCGTCCAGTTCGTGGATGTTGAGCGAACGATTCTCGTTGAACGAGCGGCACGACTCGCAGTCGTTGCATGCCTCGGCCCCTTCGGGATGCAGGCAGTTGATCGCCTTGGCGAAGATGCGCGCGCAGGTGGTCTTTCCCACGCCGCGGGGACCGCAGAAGAGGTAGGCATGGGCCAGCTGCCCGCGCTCGATGGCGTTTTTGAGCGTCGAGGTGATGTGCTTCTGTCCGACGACCGATGCGAAGGTCGCGGGACGATATTTGCGGGCGCTGACGATAAAGTTCTCCATAACCGTACAAAGGTAAGAACTTTTCGTTAAGAATAGAAATCGCGGGCCGAAAATTCGCGGCCGTGCGTCATGTTGAGGGCCGGTCGTCCGCAGCCCGTTCGTAGGCGTCGATCATCGACGTGCGCGTATGGTTGACGATCCGTGCGCCGAGCGAGGCGGCATAGTCGCGCAGCACCTCGTGGCCGCGGAACAGCTCGGCCAGTTCGGCCATGTAGGAGGCCATCGTATAGGGGACGGGCGGGCAGGTGGCGTTGACATACATCGGATGGGCCTCGGCCGGACGTCCGTCGTCGTAGAAATGGCGGTCGATGCGGCACAGACGATTGCGCCGGTCGACCGTCAGCCCTTCGGTGAGCGTGTGGTCGACGCCGTAGAGATGCAGCGTGCGGTAGCCCAGCAACAGCCCGACGTACTCGCCGTGCTGGATCACCGTGCCGAAGTTGGCGCTTCCCAGCCCGTGGCGGTAGAGCCAGAACTCCAACCTCCGGAAACCGCGGTAAGGCTGCGTGTGGAAGGGCACGATGCGGATGCGTCCGTTGGGCAGCGCGGCGTGGTAATCGAACCGTTCGGGATTGTAATACTGCACGTAGAGCGTCATGGGCCATGTCACTTTGCGCGCGAGTGTGCGGTAGAGTGCTGCCACGCGGTCGCGTTGCGCGCTTGCGCGGAAGAACTGCGGATCGGAGAGGACGTAGTAGGCCGGCCGCAGACGCTCGAAAGCTTCGTGTTCGGCGAAGTAGTTCACCGCCAGAAAATCGCAGCCCGCGCGCGCTCCGGCCAGCAGGCGCGGCAGTTCGTCCGCCAGCGACGGGCCGTTGGCCAGCAGTGCCAGTTCGTCGGAGAGGGCGCCCTCCGTACGTCCGGCGCGTCCCACGTAGTTGCGGAAGTTCTCCTTGACGGCCATCACCGCGAAGTACCAGAGCGTCGAGACGCCGTTGTGCAGAAATCCGGTTATTTTTTGGGAAAGTCGCACCGCATTGGATTTTGATTGTTGCAAAGCTACCGAAAGTTCGCTACATTTGCAAGGATATGGAAGCAAACCCGCGACATGTGCCCGACCTCTCGGTGCTCGTTCCCGTCTACGGAGTGGAGCGCTATATCGCCGACTGCGCCCGTTCGTTGTTCGCGCAGCGCGACGTCGACGCGGAGTTCGTCTTCGTCGACGATGCTTCGCCCGACGGCAGCGTCGACCGTCTGCACGAAGTCATGGCCGAATATCCCGCCGTCGGGGAACGGGTACGCATCCTGCGGCACGCGCGCAACCGGGGAGTAGGCGCCGTACGGCGCACGGCGATCGAGGCCGCGCGCGGCACCTACATCTGCTTCGTCGATTCGGACGACGCGCTGAGCGACGACCGTGCGCTGGCGCAACTGTCGGAGGAGGCGCGTCGCACCGACGCCGACCTGATCTTCGGCGGCTACTGCGAGGTGTCGCCTGCGGGCCGCCGGCGGATTCATACGCCTCGGCCCGACCGCGACCGCGTGCTGCGCAGCCTGCTCCGACAGGATTACCGCACGTCCAACCGCCTCTGGGGTATCCTCATCCGCCGTGCGCTCCACACGCGCTACGGCGTGTGGCCTGCCGCGGGGCTGAACTTCGCCGAGGACTACGTCCTGCTGTCGCAGCTCGTCTATCGTGCGGCGCGCATCGCGGCGGTCGACCGCCCCTTCTACGCCTACCGCACCGCCAACGCAGGCTCCTGCATGAACACGCTTACGCGCCGTTCGGCCGACGCCTACGTCGAGGCCAACCGTGTCGTGACCGATTTTTTCCGCGCGCAGCCCGATTTCGAGAGCTGGCGCCCGGCACTGACGCTCGGCAAGCTGAACGTCGCCAAGTGGATTCTCATGCGCGGGTTTTCGCCGTCGGACTACCGTATGCGGCTTTTCACATCGGACGACGCTCCGATCGGTCTTGCGCAGCGGCTCTACGCCGCTGCGCTGCGCACCGAACGGCTGCCGCTGGTGCGTGCCGTCGCGGCGGCGGTCAACGCCCTCCATTCGTAAACCCGATCGCTCACGAATATGAAGACCATAAAAGTATTCATCGCCTCGTCGGAGGAGTTGAAGTTGGAGCGTCTCGAATTCACTGACATGCTCCAGCAGTTGAACCGTATCCTCAAACCGCGCGGCCTCGAAATCGAACCGGTGAAGTGGGAGTATCTCGACGCTTCGATGGGCCCCGTGCACAAGCAGGAGGAGTACAACCGCGAATTGAAAACCTGCCAGATGTGTCTGGTGCTCTACTGGACCAAATTCGGCGAGTACACCGAAAGCGAGTTGAACACGGCTTATACCGAACTATGCGCCGGCCGCAACCCGCAGAAACTCTACGTCTATTTCAAGGACGCGGCGGAGATCACTCCCGAGTTGCAGGCGTTCAAGGATAGTTTCGCCACCAAATACGGCCATTTCTATTGCCGGTTCGAGAACGTCGACACGATGCGGCTGAGTTTCCTGTTGCAGTTCGAGGCCTACCAGAACCAGCGGTCGGAGTCGTTGTTGAAGATCCGCGACTCGAAAGTCGAGATCGACGGGCAGTCGCTGGTCGAATTGAAGCAGGTGCCCTTCGCCGGCAACAACGCCGAGTATCTGCAACTGCTGCGCGACATCGAGCGTGCGCAGGCTCGGGTGCTGAAATACCCCGACGAAGGCGATTTCCGGCAGGAGTTGCACGACCTGACCGAACGTCGCGAAACGATGGAGCGCAGTCTGTTGGAGACAGCCCAACTCATCACGCGGCTCTCGACGACCGTCTCGTCGGCGCGTCTGGCCGAAGCGATCCGTCTCTTCGAACAGGGCGATAACAAGGGGGCCGACGCCGTGCTGAACCTCGTGGAGATCGACCGCGATGCGGCGGCGAACGCCGCCCGTATCCGTGCCGCCCGCGAACTGGAAGCGGAGGCGCTCCGCGGACTCGAAACCAATATCGAGGAGTATCGGCTGAAAATCAAGACTCTGCAAAATGCGATGGCCGAGGAATGGCTGACGGAGGTCGTCGCCGTCTACGACAAGGCCGTCGCTGCGGCGCGCGGCCAGATCGCCCCTGAGAAGTTGGCCGGACTGCTCCGCGACTATGCGGATTTCCTGCTGAAGAACAAACAGTATCATCGTATTGGCAGTCTTTACGCCGAGAGCCTGACGATCTGGCGGCGACTGATGCAGGAAAACCCCGATGCGTTCGCTCCGGATGTGGCAGGGACGCTGAACAATCTGGCAATCCTGCATGCCGACACCCAATGTCAGGCCCAGGCGGAAGAGGAGTACGCGGAAGCGTTGGCAATCTATCGCCGGCTGACGCAAAAAGATCCCAATGCGTTCGAACCGGTCGTAGCGACGAATTTGAATAATATCGCTTTGCTACACAGCAATGCCCGCTGCTACTCTCAGGCGGAACCGGAGTACGAAGAGGCGTTGGCGATCTATCGCCGATTGAAGCAGCAACGCCCCGACGCTTTCGAGGCAGCGACGGCGAGGATATTGAATAACCTGGCGAACCTGCATCACGCTACCCGCCGCTATGCTCAGGCGGAAGCGGAGTACGAAGAGGTTGTGGCGATCTATCGATGCTTGACGCGGAAATATCCCGATGCGTTCGAGGCGGACGCAGCGACAGCGATGGCGTTGAACAATCTGGCACTTCTGCATGGGAATGCCCGCCGCTATGCTCAGGCGGAAGCAGGGTATGAAGAGGGATTGGCGATTTGTCGCCGGTGGGTACGGAAGAATCCCGATGTGTTCGAACCGAGCATGGTCATGATGTTGAATAATCTGGCGCTTCTGCATGGCAATACGCAACGTTATGCCCAAGCGGAAAAAGAGTATGAAGAGGCGTTGGCGATTTGTCGTCGGTCAGCGCAGAAAAGTTCCGACGGTTTCTCATCGGACGTGGCGATGACATTGTTTAATCAGGCTCTTCTGTATCAGAATACGCAACGTCATTCTCAGGCGGAAAAAGCGTATGGAGAAGCCTTGTCGATCTATCGTCGCTTGGCGCAAAAGAATCCCGATTCATTTGAGCGGAATGTGGCGGCAACATTGAATAATCTAGCGTATTTACATGGGAATGCCCGTTGCCATTCTCAGGCGGAAGGGGAATACGAGGAGGCGTTGGCGATCTATCGTCGGTTGGCACGGAAAAATCCCGATGTGTTTGAGGCGGACATGGCGATGACGTTGGTCAACCGTGCATATTTGCACGGGATTACCCAATGCTATGCTCAGGCGCAAGAGGAGTACGCGGAAGCGTTGGCGATCTATCGCCGATTGGGGCAAACTACGGATATGTACAACCCGCAGATCGAAAATATCGAAAAATCAATCGATACGATCATCGCTGCGGGGTTGACGAAGAAAATCTCCCTCTTTCGCAGTCATTACGGGATGCTCGTTGTTCTTCTGCTGGTTGTTGTCGGCATCCTTTTGTGGATTTTACTCTAAGGTCGGCATCGGGGATTCCGGATTCAAGATCGGGTGGTCCGAACGAAACGGGCGGATCGCTTTTCCGGCGACAATCGGCCGTATGAAAATAAGACCGGCAAAACGACAAAAAATCGGCGGCCTCTGCAAAAGCCGCCGATTTCATTCTGTCGTCACCGTCAACGACACGCTTCGAGGATGCGGCGCGCCATGGCGCCGTCGACGTTGCGGGCCTCGCCGTAACGGGCGCCCCGCGTGTCGAACCGCCGTTCGATCTCGGCGATCGTCTCCTCGCCGATCCCCTCCTCCGACAGACGGGTGGAGAGCCCCAGCGACCGGAAGAATCCTTCGGTGCGTTCGATCGCCAGCCGGATGCGCTCGTCGCGCTCGCCGGTCGTGATGCCCCACACGCGCTCGCCGTATTGAAGCAGTTTGTCGCCCTTCTGCGCGCTCAGCACGCGCAGCGTACCCGGCAGTACGATGGCCAGCGTCGCCCCGTGCGTCAGTCCGTGCAGTGCCGTCAGTTCGTGGCCGATCATGTGCGTCGCCCAGTCTTGCGCCACGCCCATCGCGATGAAGCCGTTGAGTCCCATCGTCGCCGAGAGCATGAAATCGGCCATCAGGTCGTAGTCGTGCTGGTTCTCGCGGATTTCGGGTGCGATCTCGACGAGCGTCTGCAAAATGCCTTCGGCCCAACGATCCATCACCCGCGACTGCCCCGCGACGGTCATATACTGTTCCATGACGTGCACGAAGGTATCGGCCAGTCCGCAGGCCACCTGCCGCTGGGGCAGCGTGAAGGTCTTTTCGGGATCGAGTATCGAAAAGAGCGGGTAGTTGCCGTAGAAAGGATATTTCTCCTTCGTTTCCCGACGCGAGATGACGGCGCCGTTGTTCATCTCCGAGCCTGTGGCCGGGATCGTCAGCACCGTACCCAGCGGTACGGTGCGCTGCGAAGCGCCCTTGCGCACCAGTTCCCATGCATCGCCGTCGTAGAGCAGTCCTGCCGCGATGAGTTTCGTGCCGTCGATGACCGAACCGCCGCCCACGGCCAGCAGGAAATCGACTTCGCGCTCCTTGCCCAGTGCGATCGCCTCGCGCAGCGTTTCGATCGACGGGTTGGGTTCGATGCCCCAGAACTCGACCGTGTCGCGGCCCGCGAGGGCGGCGCACACCTCGTCGTAGACGCCGTTGCGCCGGACCGAGCCGCCGCCGAAAGTCACCATCACGCGCTTGCCGGCTGGAATCAACTCGCCGAGCCGGGCGATCGTCCCTTGCCGAAGACCAGCTTCGTGGGGTTCTGAAAAATGAAATTCTCCATAATTTTTTATATCGTCGTTTCACATGCCTCTGCACGGATCGTGCAAACGCCGCGATCCTGAAACGGATTCATCCGTCCCTGCCGCCTATTTCATCTGCGGGCCGAACGCCTTGGGGCGTGTCATCGTCTCGCGGTAGACTTTGCCGAAGGAGTCGGTCACTTCGATTTCGAGCGTCGTCGCAGGCCCCGAAGCGTCGACCGTGAAGAGCGTATGCTGCTTGCCGCGCTTGCCGTAGTCGACGGGGTACTTGCCCTTCCATACCGACTGCGGAATGTCGTACGAGATGACGTAGAGCGGATCTTCGGTCTGCTCGCGCCGCACGGGCAGTTCGCGCCCGTTTTCGGTTACGCGGATCTTCCATGCGGGTTCCCAGCACCAGACGTTGATGAAGACGCGGTTGCCGCCCGCCTCCTCGCGGAAGTCGTGCCGCTCGGGGTAGTGAGCGAGGAACTCGGCCACATCCTCCGACGCGGTGTAATAACGCGCCACCTCGTTCATGTCGTATGCGCGGAACTGCTTGTCGCCGTCCTCGATGCTGCGGTAGGTCCACTGCATCCGCTTGCCGTCGATCGTGAAGATCGCATAGCCGTTCGGCCCGGCATCCGGTCCCAGCATCTGGAAGTGGTTGGCTCCCGTGCGCCACCATGAACCGCACACGGCGCCTATGTTGTGCTCGATCAGGCGGTCGTCTACGCGCGCCAGCAGATTTTTGTGGATGTGCCCCGACACGTAGTGCACCTCCTCGAATCCGTCGAAACAGGCTTTCAGTTCGGCGCTGTAAGCCGGATCGCTCAGACCGGCCGTCACCTTGTCGTTGAACTTGTTGTAACGGTAGGTCGCGGCGTGCATCGCCACTACGACGGGCGCCGACTTGTCCTCGACCGTCGCCAGATCGCGCCGCAGCCAGTCGAGTTGGAGGGAATCCACGCGGCGGACGTAGTCGCGTTTGCCGGCGATCCCGTCTTTGCTGTTCTTCTTGGGCGAGTTGACATAGATCAGGTTGTCGAGTACGACGTAGTGTACCTTTCCGATGTTGAACGAGTAGTAGCGCGGCCCGATGATGCGGCGGTAGGGCGCCGAAGCCGCCCAGTCGACCGAGTCGGAGTGGATCGTCGCACCGTCGTTGTCGTGGTTGCCCATCGCGCAGAACATCTGCGCGGGGTAGCCCACGATATTCATGGTGCGGCGGAAGTCTTTGAGCGAATAGCGGTTGGTGTACCAGTAGCCGTCCCACGCCGAATCGCCCATGTTGAGCGAGTAGACGGGCGTGTCGCCGAAACTCTCCGCCACGGCGCGGATGTCGGGGATGAAGCGGGTGCAGAACTGTTCGATGTCGCTGTTCTGGTTCGAGAGGTGGATGTCGGTCACGGCCAGCATCACATGGCGGTCGTTGTCGACCTTCGTCAGGGCGAAATCATGCCGTTCGACCTCCTTCGCGGGAGCTTCGAGCGCAGCCCAGAAGCGGGGGAATACCCCGTCGGCCGAGACCTCGTATCCCGACGGAATCGTGATGAAGACCGAGCCGCTGCGCTTGTCGGTCGGCAGCCAGTAACGGCCTTCGGCATCGGTGAATACGATCTCGGCGCCGTCCGATACGGCTACGCCGCGCAGCGGTTCGTCGCCGGCGTAAACGATGCCCTTGACCGTTGCGCCGGCCTTGTCGGCCACCTCGACGGCGGCCCAATCCCTGGCTGCGGCCGCGAAGGTCGTCAGCGACAGCGTAACCGCCAGCATGAGAGCGGTGAATCGTCTGAAAAGTTTCATTGTTCGATGAATCGTTTTGGGGAATAGTTTTATTTTTGTCGGGTAAAGATACGAAAAGTCGGGCGCAGAAGCAAGCGTTAGCTTGATTTTGCCGAGACGGAGTATCTTCGGCGCAGCCAAAGAAAAAGAAAAATGCGGACGATTCCCGCAGGAATCGTCCGCATTCGTCACATACGGCAATCTTAGTTGCGGAAGAGGAGCCTGCCCCCTTCGACGTCGATCGAGATCGGGCGCGAGCGGTCGACCTCGCCCGCCAGAATCCGCTTCGAAAGGTCGTTGACGACTTCGCGCTGGATCGTCCGCTTGACGGGTCGTGCACCGTACATCGGATCGTAACCCGCTTCGGCGATCCACGCCCGCGCCGCCGGCGTATAGTTCAGTTCCAGACCGTTCTCGGCCAACATGCGCCGCACGATACCCAACTGGATGTCGACGATCTTCTCGATATCCTTGCGCGTGAGCGGTTCGAACATCACGATCTCGTCGATGCGGTTCAGGAACTCGGGCTTGAGCTGCTGCTTCAACAGGTCGATGACCGCCAGGCGTGTCCGCTCGACCGTATCGTCGGGCAACTTCTCGCCGTTGAAGGCGGCGGCGAAATTCTCCTGAATGAGCTGCGAACCCATGTTCGAGGTCATGATGATGATCGTGTTGCGGAAATCCACCGTCCGCCCCTTGTTGTCGGTCAGGCGACCGTCGTCGAGCACCTGCAACAGGATGTTGAAGACATCGGGGTGTGCCTTCTCGATCTCGTCGAGCAGCACCACCGAGTAGGGCTTGCGCCGTACGGCTTCGGTGAGTTGGCCGCCTTCGTCGTACCCGACGTATCCCGGAGGCGCCCCCACGAGCCGCGACACGCTGTGGCGCTCCTGATATTCGCTCATGTCGATGCGCGTCAGCATCGAGTCGTCGTTGAAGAGGAACTCGGCGAGCGCCTTCGCCAGCTCGGTCTTGCCCACGCCCGTCGTACCGAGGAAGATGAACGATCCGATCGGCTTGCGCGGGTCGTTCAGCCCGGCGCGCGAACGGCGCACGGCGTCCGAGATCGCAGCGATGGCCTGCTCCTGCCCCACCACGCGCTTGTGCAGCTCCTCCTCCATGTGGAGCAGCTTCTCGCGCTCCGAGGCGAGCATCCGCGTCACGGGAATGCCCGTCCAGCGCGATACGACCTCGGCCACGTCCTGCGCGTCGACCTCCTCTTTGATGAGGGCGTCGTTGCCGGCAGCCGTCTGAAACTCGGTCTGCAAGGCCTCGATCTGTTTCTGCGCCTCGACGATCTTGCCGTAGCGCAACTCCGCCACGCGGCCGTAGTCGCCCTGGCGTTCGGCCTGCTGCGCCTCGACCTTGTAGCGTTCGATGTCGTCCTTCTGGCGCTGGATCTTGGTCAGCAAGTCGCGCTGCCCCTGCCACTTGGCGCGCTTCTCGGCGTCGCGCGAACGCAGCTCCTCGATCTCCTTGGTCAGCGCTGCGACGCGTTCCTCGTCGTTTTCGCGGCGGATCGCTTCGCGTTCGATCTCCAGTTGTCGGATACGGCGGTCGAGGTTGTCGATCTCTTCGGGTACGGAGTTCATCTCCAACCGCAGCCGCGACGCCGCCTCGTCGATCAGGTCGATCGCCTTGTCGGGCAGGAAACGCGAGGTGATGTACCGGTGCGACAACTCGACGGCAGCGACGATCGCCTCGTCCTTGATGCGCACCTGGTGGTGGTTTTCGTAACGCTCCTTCAACCCGCGCAGGATCGACACGGCGTCGTCGGTGGTCGGTTCATCGACCATCACCTTCTGGAAACGGCGTTCGAGCGCCTTGTCCTGCTCGAAGTATTTCTGGAACTCGTCGAGCGTCGTGGCGCCGATCGTGCGCAGCTCGCCGCGCGCGAGGGCCGGTTTGAGGATGTTGGCCGCATCCATCGCCCCCGACGACTTGCCGGCGCCTACGAGCGTGTGTATCTCGTCGATGAAGAGCAGGATTTCGCCTTCCGAGGCGATCACCTCCTGTACGACGGCTTTCAGACGCTCTTCGAATTCGCCCTGATACTTCGCACCGGCGATCAGCGCACCCATGTCGAGCGAGAAGATCACCTTCGATTTCAGGTTCTCCGGCACGTCGCCGTCGACGATCCGGTGGGCGATGCCCTCGGCGATCGCCGTTTTGCCGACGCCCGCCTCGCCCACGAGAATCGGGTTGTTCTTGGTGCGGCGCGAGAGAATCTGCAATACGCGCCGGATCTCCTCGTCGCGGCCGATCACCGGATCGAGTTTGCCCGAACGCGCCTGTTCGTTGAGGTTGACGGCATATTTACCCAATGCGTTGAACTCCTGCGACGCGGTCTGCGAATCGACGGTCGCCCCCTTGCGGAAGGTGCGGATCGCCTCGATGAGCTCCTTCTCGGTAGCGCCCGCACGTTTCAGCAGGTCGGCCGCCGCACCGCGTTCGGCGATCAGGCCGAGCAGCAGATGTTCGACCGACGCATACTTGTCGCCGAAAGTCTTTGTGAAGTCCACCGCACGCTGGATGACGCGCGAGGCGTCCTGCGAGAAATACTGTTCGCCGTTTCCGCCCGTCACCTGCGGCAGCGAACTCACGGCGCGGTCGGCCTCGTCGCGCAGGCCGCGCACGTTGACGCCTACGCGCCCCAGCAGGAACGTGCAGAGCGCGTCGTCGTCGCGGATGAGCACCGAGAGCATGTGCAGCGGCTCGATGGCCTGCTGCCCGCGTTGCTGCGCCAGCGTATAGGCCGCCTGCAACGCCTCCTGTGCCTTGATCGTTAAACTGTTTACATTCATAGTCGTATCTTTTGTTTTTTGTTTCTGCCCTCTTCCACGCAAAAGCCCTGCCAACCCGCCGACGGCGACATTTTGTCGCATCCGGCCGATAGAATGGCATCCCGAAAGGACACGATGTCACGCGTCGCCGCCGGTCGGCTGCCGCAGTGCGTCATTTTGTCCGGCGGCCGCTATGGAGATGCCGGTCTCAGATGCGTTGCATCGGCTATGAATGTTATTCGGATTTTCGCAGACCTTCGGCCCGCGACGATTATCTGTTCGGCAGTTTTGCGATCACCTCGGCCAGCGCGAAATCTTCGGGATAGTCGATGTCGATCCCCTCGATGCGGTCTACGACGGCGACGTAGGGGTGCCGGCCGATGCGCTGATGCAGGTCGCACCATATTTCGCGGCGGAAGATGAAGAACGCGCTGGTCTCGACGAAGACCGGTTCGATCTCCTGCGTACGGGGAATCGCGTCGAGCGCATAGTTGAGCGGCTCGCCCCGGTACCAGGCGAAGGTCTGCATCCGCTCGGCGCTGAAAGCCGAATCGTAGCCCTCGTCGGTGACCTTGTGCAGGGCCGCCGCGATCGTCGCGGGGCGGATGAAGGGCGAAGTGGCGTGCGCCAGCAGGTAGACGTCGGCTACGACTTCGGCGGTGAAGGCGTCGTAGATTTCGCGGCCGAGCGTCTCGTTGCGGTCGAGCCGCGGGCTGCGGCGCAGGAACCGCACGCCGTCGGGCAGGTAGGGGCGCACGGCCGGGTCGCTGCAATAGACGTAAACCTCGTCGATCGCCTCGACTTCGAGCAGCGTGCGCAGGATGTGGCACAGCAGCGGTTCGCCGCCGAGCAGGCGGAGGTTTTTGCCTTCGACGCGCTGGCTGTTGAGACGGATGGGAACGAATGCGACGACTTTCATACGGATTTTACGGTTATTGTACCAGCAGGTTGCAGCCGCGTATGTCGCTGCGGTCGATACGTCCTTCGATGCGGAACGATCCGTCGGCCGAGACGCGCCCCACGTCCTGCGTCTGGATGAAGGCGCAGGAGTAGCGGTTGGCCAGGTCGATGATGTCGATCCCGCCCCGCTGGTCGGGCAGCAGGCGGCAGAAGGGGTCGTTGACGTCGCGCACCGCGACACGCATCCAGCCCGGCGTGCGGAAACGGCCGCCGCCGTCGGAGTAGGCTTGCGAGGTCAGTTCGGCCATGCCGTATTCCGAGTGGATGCTTTCTACGCCGAACGCTTCGCAGAGGATGCGGTGGAACTCCTCTTTGGGCAGCTCCTCGCGGCGGCCCTTCATGCCGCCGGTCTCCATGACGATCGTATCGCGCAGCTTCGGGGCGTACCGTTCGGCCAGGTCCCACAACGCATAGCTCACGCCCAGCAGGATTTTCGGTTTCGGATCGGCTGCCATGTCCGCCAGCAGGCGTTCGTAGTCGTCGAGGTAGAACCCGCCCGAACCGCACCGTCCGATCAGGCGGTCGACCATGTAGACCAGCGACGACCCTTCGCGTTGCAGGTAGTTGGGCAGCAGGCCATAGAGGCTCCACCGCGCCGGATTGCCGTCCAATTTGGGCATCGACTCGACTTTGGCGAGCTCTTCCAGATCGGTGGCGAAACGTAGCAGCAGGATTTCTCCCTGCTCCTTGAACACGATCGAACGACCGCGGAAAAAGACGTAGGCTTTGACCTTGGAACCCTCCTTGAGGAAGTTCTCGGCGTGCTTCAACTTGAAGTTGTAGTCGTGGTCGTCGGTCTGCGGTCCGAAGCGAATCTCCTTGATCGTGACCTTCGCTTGGTTGGCCTTCAGCTCCTTTGCCTTTTTCTTTTGCTGGTAGAGGAACTTCTGGTAATCGGCGATGCGGCACACGGGGGGGATCGGCTTTGGGCGAAATCTCGATCAGGTCGAGCTCCATCTCGTCCGCGAGCTTGAGTGCGTCGCGGATCGGGAGTACGACGGGCTGTTCGACGTTGTCGCCGACCACGCGCACCTGGGGTGCCGTGATCTCGTCGTTGATACGGTGCGGATTATCCGCTTTTTTCGGTTGAAAACCGGGTCTTGGAAGCCTCGGTTTCTGTGAATTGTTATTCCCGGGAGTCGATGGTCGCGGCGGGAATGGACGAGGTGGTGTTGCTATAGCTTTGTCCTCCTGAAATATTTAGTTAATACTTAGTTCTTTTGCTCCATTTTGTTGGCGTCGATCTCGTGGCTGACCAGATCGGTCATATAGTCGCGGAACGCTTCGAGGGTCATCTGTCCCTTGTCGCCTTCGCCCTGCGCACGAACCGATACCAGTCCTTCGGCTTCCTCCTTTTCGCCGACGATCAGCAGGTAGGGGATACGCTTGAGCTCGTTGTCGCGGATCTTGCGGCCGATCTTCTCGTTGCGGTCGTCTACCTGCGAGCGGATGTCGTACTTGTTCAGGTAGGCGCTGACCTTCTCGGCGTAGTCGTTGAACTTCTCCGAAATCGGTAGCACGACCACCTGGTCGGGCGAGAGCCACAGCGGGAATTTGCCGCCCGTGTGCTCCAGCAGCACGGCTACGAAACGCTCCATCGAGCCGAACGGCGCCCGGTGGATCATGATCGGGCGGTGCATCTTGTCGTCGGCGCCCTTGTATGTCAGATCGAAACGCTCCGGCAGGTTGTAATCTACCTGGATCGTACCCAACTGCCACTTGCGGCCGATGGCATCGCGGACCATGAAATCCAGCTTGGGACCGTAAAAGGCGGCTTCGCCGTATTCGATGACCGTGTTGAGCCCCTTCTCCTTGGCGGCCTGGATGATGGCGCTTTCGGCCTTCTCCCAGTTTTCGTCCGATCCGATGTATTTCTCCTTGTTGTTGGGATCACGCAGCGAAATCTGTGCCGTATAGTTGTCGAACTTGAGCGTTTTGAAAATATAGAGCACGATGTCGATCACTTTTTCGAACTCTTCGAGCAGTTGGTCGGGGCGTACGAACATGTGGGCGTCGTCCTGCGTGAAGCCGCGCACACGGGTCAAGCCGTGCAGCTCGCCCGACTGCTCGTAGCGATACACCGTGCCGAACTCCGCCAGGCGCACCGGCAGCTCCTTGTAGGAGCGGGGCTTCGAGCGGTAGATTTCGCAGTGATGGGGGCAGTTCATCGGCTTGAGCAGATACTCTTCGCCCTCGATCGGGGTGTGGATCGGCTGGAACGAGTCCTTGCCGTATTTGGCGTAGTGGCCGGAGGTCACGTACAGTTCCTTATTGCCGATGTGGGGCGTGATGACCTGCTGGTAGCCGTACTCCTTCTGTACGCCGCGCAGGAACTGTTCCAGGCGGTCGCGCAGGGCAGCGCCTTTGGGAAGCCACAGGGGTAGCCCCTGGCCTACGCGTTGCGAGAAGCAGAAAAGCTCCAGCTCCTTGCCCAGCTTGCGGTGGTCGCGTTTCTTGGCCTCCTCCATCATCGCCAGATACTCGTCGAGCATCGACTTCTTGGGGAAGGAGATGCCGTAAATGCGGGTGAGCATCTTGTTCTTCTCGTTGCCGCGCCAGTAGGCTCCGGCGACCGAGGTGAGCTTGATGGCCTTGATCAACCCCGTGTTGGGCAGGTGCGGTCCCCGGCAGAGGTCGGTGAATGCGCCGTTGGTGTAGAACGAGATCGTGCCGTCTTCCAGGTCGCGGATCAGCTCCACTTTGTAAGGATCGCCCTTTTCGGTGAAATTCTTCAGCGCGTCGGCTTTCGATACTTCCGTGCGGATGAGTTGCTCCTTGTTGCGCGAAAGTTCGATCATCTTCTTCTCGATGGTTTCCAGATCGGCTTCGGTGATGGGCACGGGTGAGTCCACGTCGTAGTAGAATCCGTTCTCGATCGCCGGGCCGATGCCGAACTTGATGCCCGGATAGAGGGCTTCGAGCGCCTCGGCCAGCAGGTGCGACGAGGTGTGCCAGAAAGCGTGCTTGCCTTCGGGGTCGTCCCACTTGTAGAATTTGATCGAAGCGTCCTCTTCGATGGCGCGGTTGAGATCGACGGTCGCGCCGTTTACCGATGCGGCCAGGGAGTCGGCAGCTAAACGAGGGCTGATACTCTCGGCGATCTGATAAGCCGTAGTCCCTTTGGCGAACTCTTTGACGTTGCCGTCCGGAAAGGTGATTTTAATCATTTGTAAATTATTGTTTTGGGGCCTTCGGCGCTTCCACAATTACGAGACGGAACGATGTCGAGGGCCGCGTAGATCGCGTTGCGCATCGACTGCGGATCGGCTTTGTCACGGCCTGCGATGTCGTAGGCCACGCCGTGGTCGGGCGAGGTGCGCACTTTGCACAGGCCGGCCGTGTAGTTCACGCCGTCGGGCGTGAGCGTCTTGAAGGGCGCCAGCCCCTGGTCGTGGTACATCGCCAGCACGGCGTCGTAGTGCGCGTAGTTGCCGCTGGCGAAAAAGCCGTCGGCAGCGAAAGGCCCGAAGGCGAGAACGCCCGCAGCGTAAGCGTCGTTCACGGCGGGGCAGATCGTCTCCTCCTCCTCCCTGCCCAACAGCCCGCCGTCGCCGGCGTGGGGGTTGAGCGCCAGCACGGCGATGCGGGGTTTCACCACGCCGAAATCGGCGACCAGCGAGCGGGCGAGCCGGTCGAGGGCCTCGGTGATTTTCCCGCGAGAGATCGCGGCGCTCACCTCCGCCAGCGGCAGGTGCGTCGTCACGAGCCCCACACGCAGCCGATCGCTGCACATCAGCATCATGGGCGAGCCTTCCAGTTCGGCGGCGAGGTACTCGGTGTGCCCCGTGTAGCGGAAGTCGTCGGCCTGCGCCGTCTCCTTGTCGATCGGGCCGGTGACCAGCGCGTCGAGCGTACCCTCTTTCAGATCGCGCACGGCGGTCTGCAACGCCTCGACGGCGGCCCGTCCCGCTTCGGGCGAGGGTTCTCCGGGGACGATGCGCAACTCCTGCGGCCCGCAGGCGATCAGGTTGACGCGGCCGCGCCGTGCGTCGCGCGCCGAGGAGACGGTGTTGAATGCGATCTCCTCCAAGTCGGCGATGCAGCGGCGGTAGTAGCCCGCCGCTGCGGGCGAGCCGTAGACCACGGGCGTGCACAGCTCCGCGATGCGGCTGTCGGCGAGCGTTTTGAGGATCACCTCCCAGCCGATGCCGTTGGTGTCGCCCTGCGTGATTCCTATTTTGAGTCTGTTGTCTGACATGTTCGAATCGCTTTAATTGACAAAGTTAAGATTTTTTTCGCACAATCGTGCGGCTTCGGCCGAAAAAACGCGCAAGGCGGGCAGCCGGCGGGACGGTCTGCCGCAATCCGGATGCGAATCGGAGGCGCCGAAAGGCTGTGTGTGCCGGTTTTCATTTCCGTACCCGTGCGGACCGAAGCCTGCGGGGCACGCCCTTGTGGCGGGCCTCCGCAGGCGGAGGCTTCGGCCCGCACGGCACGTGGGTGCCGCGCGGGGGTTGTTTTGACTATCATTTTTTTGATTTTCGGGAGGATTGCACTAATTTTGTGATTCCGAACATTCTTGCAGCCGACCACGATGAATCACGATGTCTTTATCAGCTATTCGAGCCGCAACAAACCGACGGCGCTGGCGATCTGTCATGTCTTGGAGGAGCATGGAGTCCGGTGCTGGATGGCGCCGCGCGACATTCCTCCCGGAGCCGATTACGGCGACGTGATCGACGAGGCGATCGTCGCCTGCCGGCTTTTCGTGCTGGTCTTCTCGGAACCGGCGTCGCTCTCGCAGTGGGTGAAGGGTGAGTTGAATCTGGCCTTCACCGAGAAGAAAATTATCATTCCCTACCGGATCGACGAGACGCCGTTGAAGGGTGCCATGCGCTTGATCCTGAATCAGACGCACTGGGTCGACGCCTATCCCGACGCCGAATCGAAATTCGGCGAACTGGTCGAGGCCGCCGAACGGTTTCTCGGGCGGTCGGCGGTCGGTGCGTTCCGCACGGAGCCGGTCGTTCCGCCATCTGCACCCACTCCTGCCCCTGCACGCCGCTACAAGGTGGGCGACTACTACAACGTGGATGGTAAACGTGGCGTTGTCTTCGAGGTCGACACCACGGGCGAGCATGGTAAAATCGTGAGCTTGACCGAAAAAGGTTTGTACTGGAGTACGGACGAAGAGTATGATCGGGCGATCGTTACGGGTGCGATACATCGGGCGGAAGGGTTGTGGAATCAGCGGATAATCGAACGGATCGACGGTTGGCGTGAAAAATATCCCGCTTTCGCGTGGTGTGCGGCGCAGGGCGACGGATGGTACTTGCCGGCGATCGAGGAGGTGAAAATCCTGTTGCTGAACAAAACGGTGCATGACGTCGTCAATCGAACGTTGGAACGAGTCGGAGGGGTTGCATTGAGTGCCGGAGGAACGGAAGCGTGGTATTGGTCGTCGACCGAAGTGGACGAATATTGCGCCGTGGATGTGATTCTGGCTTGTGGTGAGGAGTGTTGCGAGCCCAAGGCGGCCGATCCCTCCGTGCGCGCGGTGTCCGCTTTTTAGAATTCGGCCTTTCGCTTTTCGGTTTTGTCCTGCCGGTGTGGCGGGACTTTTTTTGTGGGGCCGGCGGAGAGTCGGCGGGGTAGAATAAGCGCGCTCTGTTTTTTCTGTGGCGGCCCGGCCGGCCGGTCGCTTGCACGACGATCCGAACGAAACGGCAGTGAGCGGCCGAGCGCAGATCGGAACGCTCTCTGCCGCATCGTTCCGGCCTGCGGCCGCCTTACCGTCCGGCACTCGCTTGTCGGCGGAATTCGGCGCAGACGATGCCCGTGGCCATGGCCACGTTGAGCGATTCGGTGGCGTGCCGCTCGGCGGGGTAGGGCGGGATGAAGAGCTTGCGCGTGACCTGCGCGGTGCAGGCGGGCGTGACGCCGCGGCCCTCGTTGCCCATCAGCACGATGCCCGTCGGCGTGAGCTGCGTGCGGTAGATGTCGTCCCCTTCCAGAAACGTGCCGTAGATCGGCGTGCCGGCGGCGCGTTCGGCCGCCAGATAGGCTTCGAGGTCGCAGTAGTGGACCCGCACGCGCAGGATCGCGCCCATCGTGGCCTGTACGACTTTGGGGTTGAAGCAGTCGGCCGTCGCCTCGGAGCAGACCACGTCGCCGATGCCGAACCAGTCGGCCAGCCGGACGATCGTCCCCAGATTGCCCGGGTTCTGCACGTCGTCGAGCGCCAGCACCAGCGACCGGCGCAGCTTTGCGGGATCGAGTCTGCGGCGGGGTATCTCGACGAGGGCCAGCGAGTCGGAAGGGGTTTTCAGCAGCGAGAGCCGTTCCATCTCTTTCGGCGAGACCGTCATGACGTCCTCGCCTGCGAAAATGCCGTCGAGCGCATAGATGCGGCGGATGCGGAGCGTCGAGGCGCGCAGTTCGCCGATGAGTTTCCCGCCTTCGGCGACGAAAAGCCCCTCGTCGGTGCGGGCGCGTTTGTCCGCCAGCGAGCGGACGAGTCGGATGTCGGCTTTGGTCAGCATCTGAAAGGTCGTTTTTCGATCGTGAAGGTGCGCCCCTCCTCGGCCAGATCGCTTGCGGGGAAGAGCGTCCGCGCCTCGTCGAGCAGCGGTGCGAGCTCCTTGTAGCGCGACGAGAAGTGGCCGATCACGAGCCGTCCGGCCCCGGCGCGGAGGGCTGCCCGTGCGGCTTCGGCCGTCGTGGAGTGTCCCCGCTCGCGGGCGATCTTCCGCTCGGCGGCGGCGTAGGTCGCCTCGTGGTAGAGCAGGTCGACGCCTGCGGCCAGCCCCGCCGCCTTGGCCGAGAAGGCCGTGTCCGACAGGTAGGCGTACGACCGCGCCTTGTAGGGGCGGTAGGTCAGCTCCTCGTTGTGCAGCGTCTCGCCCGAATCGAGCCGCACGGCTTCGCCCCGTTTGGCGGCGGTGATCTGCGCGATCGAGAGGCCGTATTTCGTGATTTTGAATTTGTCGACGTTCAGCGGCGGCTCCTTTTCGCGGAAGAGGTAGCCGCACGTGGGGACGCGGTGGCGCAGCGGGATGCTCCATACTTCGAGCGAACGGTTTTCGAGGAGCGGCCGATGACAGGTCGTATCGACCTCGTGCCACTCCACGTCGTAGGGCAGTTCGCTGTCGAAATAGCGCAGGTGGCAGGCGAGAATCTCTCCGAACGGGGCCGGTGCATAGACCGGCAGCGGCGTGCGGCGGCCGTAAAGCCCGAGCGTCGAGAGCAGCGGAAAGAGCCCGAAGCAGTGGTCGCCGTGCAGGTGCGAGAGAAAGACGGCCCGCAGCCGCAGCGGATTGATTCCGTAGCGGAACAACTGCTGCTGCGTACCCTCCCCTGCGTCGACGAGGTAGTGTTGCTCGTGGAGGTTGACGACCTGTGCCGACGGGTGTCGTCCGGGCGTAGGCTTGGCCGAAGCCGAACCGAGGATGGTGACGGTGAAACTCATGGCTGCTGCGCGCTTTGCAGGATCGGTCTTTGCGGGCCGATCCTGTGGCAAAGATACGATTAAGCCGAGTGCAATGCAAATTTATTTGTTTTTTGCCGGGCGGAGCAGCTGTGTCGCCGAGGATCGGGGAGCCGGTGCGTGCGGAGAAGATGTCTGCCGGTGTAAATGGGCGGGGGCGCCCCTGCGATTGCATACCGTCCCCTGCGTGGTTGCGGGTGTGCCGGCCGTTCGTCAGTCGTAGGTGACGACTCCGTTCCCGTGCTGGTCGTAGTCGATCCGCGTCGTGTGCCCCGCCTGAATCTGGAAGGTGCAGTCGGAATATCCGTAAGTCGAAATTCGGTAATTGCCGGGGTTCAGCGGGATCGACAACCGGCCTCCCTCGTAAAGATATTCCCGGTTTTCGTAGATTTTGTTTCCGAGTTCCGTGTAGATCGAGATGGACTGGACGTACATGTACTTTTCGATATCCAATACGATTTCTCCTGTGGTCGGGGCGTCGTCGTCGCAGGCGGTAAGACCGGCGAACAGCGACAGGCAGAAAAGGAATTTCGCGAGCGTTTTCATCGGATACGAGGTTTGAAACCGGAAAATTACGGATTAATCGTAAGTCACCTCTCCATTGATGCTGCCGTAGGCATAATAGACGGTGGTCGTGTGGCCTGCCCGAATCTGGAAAGAACAGCGATTGAAGCCATACATCAGTTGCATCTGGTAGTTCCCCGGATTGAGCGGGATCGATAGTCGCGGATCGTTCTGATAGAGATATTCGGTATTCGTGTAGATCAGGTTGCCTCCTTCGGTATAGATATTTAGTTCCTCGACTTTGGCGTTATCCCGAACGTTTACGATCAGTGTTCCCATGTTGTCGTCGTCCTTGTCGCAGGCGATAAGACCGGCGAGCAGCGACAGGCAGAGAGCGAGTGCGGCGGGCGTTTTCATGGCGCTAAATAGTTTGAAGATTGGATTATTGCAGCTTAATCGTAGGTGACCACACCGTTGTAACTGTCGTAGGCGTAATAGACGGTGGTCGTGTGGCCGGCCCGAATCTGGAAAGCGCAGTCGTTGAACTTCCACGTAGTATTGAGCCGATAGTTCCCCGGATTGAGCGGGATCGACAACCGCGGATCGTTTTGATAGAGGTATTCGGTATTGGTATAAATCAGACTGCCCTCTTCGGTGTAAATATTGAGTACCGAAGCTTTCGCATTATCCCGGATCTCTACGATCAATGTACCCATGTTATCGTCATCCTTGTCGCAGGCGGTGAATCCTGCGAGCAGCGACAGACAGAAAGCGAGTGCGGCGGGCGTTTTCATAGGATAAAACCATTGTCTTGTAGCAAATATAAGATTTCAGAGCCGGAAATGCAACAAATCGGTTAAAAAATGGAAGATTTATTTGTCGTGCGCGAAGCGGGGATTGTCTTGTTTTTCCCTATTTTTGTATTCGATAACGAACCAATCCAATGAAATGAAGAGACTACTTACATGGTTGCTGGCTGTCGGGACGTTGCTTCCGGCAGCGGCGCAGCAGATCACGGAGCAGGACAAGGAGCGCGCGGCAGCCCTTGTGGAGCGGATGACGCTCGACGAGAAACTCGACTACATCGGCGGTTTCAACTCCTTCTATATCCGTGCGATTCCCCGGCTGGGCATCCCGCAGATCCGCATGGCCGACGGCCCGCAGGGCGTGCGCAACGATACGCGCAGTACGATGTTCCCGTGCGGCATCGCCGCGGCTGCGGCGTGGGATCGCGCGCTGGTGCGCGACTACGGCCGCGCTTTGGGGCAGGACTGCCGGGCGCGCGGCGTGCATATCCTGCTCGGGCCGGGGGTGAACATCTGCCGTTCGCCGCTGTGCGGCCGCAATTTCGAATACTACGGCGAAGATCCCTATCTGGCGGCCGAGACGGCGGCGGCCTATATCGAGGGGATGCAGGCCGAAGGGGTCATGGCCTGCGTCAAACACTTCGTCGGCAACAACCAGGAGTGGAACCGCCACCACGTCTCGTCGGACATCGACGAGCGGACGCTCCATGAAATCTACCTCCCCGCCTTTCGCAAGGCGGTGACCGGGGCGAAGGTCGGCGCCGTCATGTCGAGCTACAATCCGCTCAACTGCGTGCACATGACCGAGAACCGCCCGCTGACGGTCGGCCTGCTGCGTGAGAAGTGGGGTTTCGACGGCATCTTCATGTCGGACTGGAACGCCACCTATTCGGCCGTCGGTGCCGCCAACGGGGGACTGGACCTCGAAATGCCGCGTGCCCGCTTCATGAATGCCGAGAACCTGCGTCCGGCGTTGGAGAACGGACTGGTGACCGAGGCGACCGTCGACGAAAAGTGCCGCCATATCCTCCAAACGCTCATCGCCTTCGGGTTTCTCGATCGCGAACAGACGGACGCGAAGATCAAGGAACGCAATCCTTTTTCCGATCAGGTGGCGCTGGAAGTGGCGCGCGGCGGCATCGTGCTGTTGAAGAACGA
>VOFB01000453.1_pt1 | contig 147948 bp, 243 predicted proteins | sample 5384141 | NCBI WGS metagenome assembly VOFB01 (sample SAMN12384721, study PRJNA508395) | human gut metagenome | isolation source: healthy gut A | host: Homo sapiens
CAGATATTAAGGTGGAAGATAAATGGTATGTGCTTGATATGCTGCGGAGACCTGACTATTGGTTTGGGACTCATGGAGATGATAAGACGGAATCTTCCTGCATTTGAGAGGGCGAGGGAGGCTGTATACAAGCCGTTAGAGAAGCTGCTTCAGAATAAAGGGCTTGATGGAAATAACAGATTTACCAAAATTACGGAGACCTATATACACAGCCAGGAATTTTACGCTTCCCTGGCTATACCGATGATACATGTCACCTTTCTGTCCTATGGCTATCAGGTGTATTGATCACTTACCTGGATGCCGGAAAAACAGCAAGAAGCTACCCAAAGGAGTGGGTAATCCGACAGGCCAAGGCGCTTAGCGATAAGAGCAAGCTAGATATACTTTGCGAGCTGAAGCGCGCCAGAAAATTCAACCTTGAATTGGCAGAAAGCCTGGGAGTTGTCCCCATCCACAGTGTCCCATCATATGAATTCACTGCTCATCTGCGATTTTGTCACTGTGGAAAAGAGACGGAAAAGTTACTACTGTCTGCAGAAAGAAAGTATACGTGGTTTTTAAATGGAGTGGAGGAGATGCTTTTATAGCATCTCTCTTTTCTATTGAGAAAACAATCCCTGCGCCGGAAAAGGTTTGCGAAAATCTGAACCTCATATCAACATGCAGATCAAATATAATTTGATATACATAAAATATATTTGACTTTGATAAAATTATATGATATTTTACAAATGTAAAATAAATTTGATGTACATGAAATATACTGATCTCAAACAAGGAGGATTTTCATGAAGCTTTTTAGAACCAAGGAACGTTTCCTTTTACTGGGGGCTATCCTGGTGGGAGGAGTGACGGCGGTATTGTCTGCATTTATCTCTATTTTAATTCAGAAGGTTATCGATATAGCCATTGCAGGTGATATACAGGGATTTAGCACACATCTAATAATTATGCTGGCATATCTTGCCGCTCTTGGAATAACCGGCTTTCTCGAAGCCATTCTGGGAAACTGCTTGTACGCAATGTGACGCGACATCTGCGTGATGACATTTTTCTGCGGAGTTTTAAAACGCAGCCCTGTTACATATGCATCGCAAAATACGGCAGATTATCTGTCCGCACTTGTCAATGATGTCAAGCTGATTGAAGAAAAATTACCTCATTCCGCTTTTACTCTGCTCTCAGATGGCAGTGATGTTTTTAGCTTCGCTGGGGATACTACTATGGCTAAGTCCATTAGTTACCGTTATTTTGCTGGGCTTTCTGGTACTTCTGTTTGCTGTACCTGCACTTTTCGGCAAAAAGCTTCAAAATCGTCAGGATGCCTATTCACTGCAATTATCCGTGTTTACTGGAGCAGCCAAGGACTTTTTAACGGATATGAAGTGATACGCGGATATTCGGCCTACAAATTTATACGCAGCCGATTTCTACACATCAGCAAAGAGACTGTTGATAAAAAAATATTCAGCCGACAAACTGATGGCTGTAAACGAATGCTTCTCAGATATTTTTTCATCACTTACAATCATTGTGATTGTATTTGTATCAGCGTGGCAGCTCATGCAGGGAAAGGTAACCATGGGAACACTGCTGGCGCTGATTCAGCTAAGCGGAACCTTTGTCACCCCAATTGTACTGTTTTTTACAGAATTTTCCTAAAATACAGGGGATAAAGCCCATATTGGAACATTTAGGAAAGCTTACAGGGTATACAGATAGGCATGCGGAGGAGAGTTTTTCTGGGGTTAGGTATGAGGTTAGTCCTGTTGTTTTCGCGACAGCATGGTATGTTCAGGACTCACCTATGGGTATTCAAAAGACCAGCAGATTTTGAAAAATGAAAGCTTTTGCTTTCAAGCCGGAAAAAAAAGTATGCGGTGACCGGGCCCAGCGGCTGCGGAAAATCTACATTGATCAAGCTTCTCAGCGGTTATTCAAAAGATTTTGAGGGAGAAATTTCTGTGGATGGAAGATCTATAAAAGAGATGGGACAGCAGGAGATAAACAGCCTGATCGCAGTGATTCACCAGAATGTATTTCTCTTTGATACGGATATCAGAGACAATATCTGTCTGGGACAGAGCTTTTCTCAGCAGCAGATAGAGGAAGCTTTGCGTGAAAGCGGATTATGGGATTTCATATCAGCGCTTAAGGATGGGATAAATACAAACGTAGGGGGAGAACGGACAGCTTTTCTCCGGTGGTCAGAGACAGCGGATTGCTTTGGCCAGGGCGCTTATCCGCAGGACTCCCGTATTGATTTTGGACGAGGGCACCTCGGCCATTGACAAGGAGGCAGCATTTGAGATTGAACAGAACCTGCTCTCAAGAAAGGATCTGACGCTAATCACAATCACACATCATATGGATAAACGGTTAAAAGGATATTATGATGAAATTATCCAATTAAAAACCGATTAGCAATCACCCAAGGTCTACACAATAATAACCAGTACAGGGAGGATGAAGGTTGACATTTTACACGCAAAGGTTTATACTGTAAATACTTCGAGAGGGGAAGTAAATTGAGGAGATGAGAAACATGAATCCGGGGAATCAAGGAACTTGAGCAGGGATTTTTGAATATATTGATAAATTTAAACTTCTTTGTGTCTCCCCAGACCTGGGAGAATGTGTTAATGGACTGTTCTAAAAACGAAGTCTTTGTGATGCTCCTGCTGTACCGGAGAGATGAGGCGAACATGACTCAGATAGCCGAGTATATCCAGGTGCCGCTCAATACTGCCACCGGCATTGTGGCACGAATGGAGAAGAAGGAACTTTTGCAACGTCGGCGCAGTGAAGAGGATAAGCGGGTGGTGACCATCCGGATCACGGATACCGGACTGGCCTGTGTGAAAAGCATACTCAGCGAATTTTTGCACTATGGGCAGATTATTTTAAACAAGCTCACAGCGGAGGAGCTTAAGATGGGGATGCAGATTCTGGAGAAAATTTTTGCTGCCCTTGATGAAGAGTATGCAAAAGCTCAGAAACCTTTAGAGGATAAGAAAATACGAAAAATTCCCATAGATTAAAAAAACGGAGATGGCATCTCCATTTTTTTAGATAAATACTTCGAATACCGAATTATTCAAATCAAGAAATAAAAGGAGGCAGATTTATGAGCAGAATACTTATATTCACAGGCAAAGGCGGTGTTGGCAAGACGAGTGTAGCGGCGGCCCATGCCAGACTGTCAGCCCGGGAGGGGAAGAAAACATTATTGTTCAGTTCTGACATGGCGCATAATCTCAGCGATTTGTTTGAGCAAAAATAGGACGTCAGGAGACAAGGCTTTCAGAAAATCTCTATGCACTTGAGGCAGACCCAGACTATATGATGGAGCATGATTATGCGTATATGGTGCGGGCAGTCGTAAATATGTTGAGTTCTACCGGAACAGACACCGATATTCTGGATAAGGGATTAAAGTTTCCTGGCATGGATGAGATGTTTTCTTTGCTGAAAATCCTTGATCTCTATGAGAGCCGCAAGTATGAACGGATCGTGATTGACTGTGCACCAACCGGAGAGACGCTGGCACTTTTGAAGTTTCCGGAACTTCTATGCTGGTATATGGAAAAGTTTTTCCCTGTAGGCAAGCTTGCTATGCGTGTGCTGTCGCCTGTGTCAAAGAAGCTGTTTAAGGTTCAGCTGCCGGATCAGGCCGCTATGACGGACATTGAAAAGCTCTATGTCCGTTTAATTGCCCTCCAGGAGCTTTTGAAAGACAGAGATACCGTTTCGGTGAGAATCGTGACTATGCCGGAAAAAATGGTGGTGGAGGAGACTAAACGTAATTATATGTACCTGAATCTTTATGGCTATTATGTGGATGGCGTATATGTCAACCGTATGCTGCCGCCTTCTCTGCACAATCCTTTTTTACTCAGTGGATGGAAATGCAGAAGAAATATAGGGAGGAGCTGGCGGATATTTTTCAGGGGATTCCTCAGTTGGAGATTCCCTGGTATGAGCGCGACCTGTGCGGTACGGACTCTTTAGACCGCATGTGTGATGAGGTACTGAGTGGCCAGAGAGTATTCGAGGTCCGAGAACATAAGGCTGGGGAAATGTACGAAAAAAACGGAGACAGGATATACCATGCGGGTTTTTGTACCTTGTTTAAAGAAGGAGCAGTTGGATCTTTACCAGTCCGGTACAGATATTATTCTAAAAGCAGGTAATTTTAAAAAGAAATATCGCCTTACCCAATATTCTTCGTGATTATGTGATTACAGGAGCAAAAATAAAAGACCAGAACGTGGAAATTCTGTTTGCACTGACAGGGAGGTAAAAAAATGAAACGAGAATTTGTGGAAAATATGATAAAAGCGAAAAAGTATGAAGCTCAGGCGTTTGCCAGTCTATTTCCGGAATCTGTAAAGCCTCACATCCAGGTGATCCAAAAGGAATTGTCTGAGATGGTAAAGGAATGCCTGTTTTCAGGATCAAAGCATGATGATAAAAATACAGGTGAGCAGAACAGCCGAGTTAATAAGATTAAAATAGATTGATGAAAGAGAGGAAGCACATATGCGTATTATATTTTATACAGGAAAGGGCGGAGTGGGAAAGACGAGTATTGCGGCGTCTACAGCCTGTAAGCTGGCAAAGGAAGGGAAGAAGGTTATGGTGATGAGCACTGACCAGGCCCATAGTCTGGGAGATTCACTGGCCGTTACTTTGGACTGTGAGCCGAAGCTGGTGGCAAAAGATCTGTACGCCATGGAGATCGATACCGTGGCAGAAAGTGAAAAGCCTGGGGCAAGCTTCACGGCTATATGAAGGAACTGCTAACCAGCCATGCACAAAATGGTCTTTGAAGCAGAGGAGATCCTGGTGTTTCGGGACTGGAGGAATTGTTTTCGCTGTTCAAAATCCTGGATATTTATGAAGAGAATATTTATGATGTGCTGATTGTGGACTGTGCTCCAACAGGGGAAACACTGTCATTGCTTAAATTTCCTGAGCAGTTCGGCAGTTTCCTCTCAACTGTGCTTCCGGTAGAGCGGAAACTGGTAAAATATACAGGACCGGCAGTGCAGAAGCTTACCAAAATACCAATGCCCAGTGACGATGTTTTTGAGGAGCTCACATATCTCGTAGACAAGCTGGAAAGGATGCAGGCTCTGATGGATAACAAAGATGCCGTCAGCCTGCGGATTGTGACAACACCGGAGAAAATAGTAATACGTGAGGCAAAAAACACAATTTTACCTGTCTCCATCTATATGGCTATCAGGTGGATGCCGTGATTGTAAACCGGATCTATCCACAGCAGGCTCTGGAGGGATACTTCAACAAATGGATCGGTCTTCAGGAGGAAGGACTGGTGGAAATATATGAAAGCTTCAGAGACATACCTGTATTTACCCTGGAACTGCAAAGCAGGGAACTCTTAGGAATTCCGGCGCTCACAGCAGCCGCGCAGTTGGTTTACGAAAACAGGGACCCCATGGAAATCTTTTTCAAAGATCAGATCATGTATGTGGAAAAAGAAGAGGATGAATGGATATTGAAACTCTCCCTGCCTTTTGCACAAAAGGATGAAATGGAGCTTGCATTTCATGGAGATGAGCTGATCTTAAACATAAAGAATGAAAAAAGACGCTTTCTGGTGCCCGACAGTCTCAAGGGAGGAGACGTGACCGGCGCAAAATTTGAGGATGGTTGGCTGCGGGTGCGTTTTTCCTGATCGAAGCGCATACACTAAGAAATCTGCTCCTACAACAAACTGCTTTTTTTGTATTTATTGTAAGTAAGCGTAGGATTTGATAGAATATATAGAGTACTTTACGCAAAAGAAAGAGTAAAGGGCATAATTATGGAGAAACGAGGAATTACTAATGGATGAAAAACAGCAGAGATTTTGCGCCAATGCGAAGAAATGTGGAGGGTGTCAGTATCAGGGTGTCCCATATCAGGAACAATTGAAGAAAAAACAGAAGCAGGTGGAGGCTCTGCTGAAGAAATTCGTTAAGATCAGTCCGATCATCGGTATGGAGGAACCTTATTTTTACCGAAATAAGGTGCACGCCGTTTTTTGACCGTGACCGGAAGGGAAATATTATCTCCGGAATCTATGAAGCCAAGTCACACAGGGTAGTGCCCATCGATGAATGTCTGATAGAGGATGAAAAAGCCAGGAGATTATACGCACTATTCGCAAGATGCTCAAATCCTTTAAAATCAAGACCTACGATGAGGATACAGGGTACGGCTTGCTGCGCCACGTACTCGTCCGCAGAGGCTTTCGCACGGATGAGGTTATGGTGGTTCTTGTCATAGGCTCACCTATTTTCCCATCCAAAAATAATTTTGTTAAGGCCCTGCGCAGGGTCCACCCTGAAATCAGCACCGTGGTATTAAACATCAACGACAGGCACACGAGTATGGTTCTGGGTGAGGGAAATTGTTATTTATGGGAAAGGTTTCATCAGAGATACCCTTTGCGGCCGCACGTTCCGTATTTCACCAAAGTCCTTTTACCAGGTCAATCCCGTACAAACGGAAGTACTTTATAACGAGGCTGTCCGTTTTGCGGGACTTACCGGCAGGGAGCGTGTGATTGACGCTTACTGCGGCATTGGCACCATCAGCCTCATTGCTGCCTCAAAAGCAAAAGAAGTGATCGGTGTAGAACTTAATAAAGACGCGGTGCGCGATGCCAGGATTAACGCCCGCGAAAACAAAATCACCAACGTACAGTTCCGCCAGGGCGATGCGGGGCAATTTATGGAGGCTATGGCCGCCGCAGGCGAACGTGCAGACGTGGTATTTATGGACCCGCCCCGCGCAGGGAGCGATGAGAAATTCCTCTCCTCCCTCATAAAGCTGTGCCCGGGTAAGGTGGTATATATTTCGTGCAATCCAGAAACGCTTGCGCGGGATTTGGAGTATCTTACGAAAAAAGGGTATGGGGTGAAGAGAGTGCAGCCGGTGGATATGTTTAGTTTTACCGTTCATGTCGAGTGCGTGGTCTTGATGTCAAGGGTCGAAGGGAAATAGCCGCGAAAGCTTAAGTATACTGCGGTTTTCGGGCAATCGGGCAAATTCGGCATCGGGCAGGAAAAACGCTTCTCGGTAACTTATCTAAAGGCAAATCAGGTCAAATAGTGCGAGGGTTGAGTTGCCACGATAGATGTCATTATCTTGAGTAGCCGGGTTAGATGTTGGGGAGCTGTGGCTGTGAGATAGATGTCGGAAAAAGCTCCCATACTGCCATCATCGGCGGTGGAGAGCTTCGTTGTATTTGTTCTCAAACAAAACGATCTACCCATTAGCGGTGTTGTTTCTATGAAAAAAGAGCTGATTTCTTCAGGTGAATAGTTCTTGTTTCTCGTCCACCATCTCACCGTCTCAGCGAAATCACAAACCATGTGATTCATAATGTAATCACGTGGAGCGATTCCACTTGCGGATTCACCGGACCTGGAAAAAAGTTCTTTCAGGTATATCTTAAAATAACTCATAAAGATCTCGCCACTTTCCCCGGACAGAATACCGGGAAGGTAGTCCATATGATCCTGTAGATGATACAGGATGTGTGTAATTTTAGCTTTTGTATCATTGTTTTCTGAAAAATCATGATTTTTTTCCTTGCCAAGATCTTCTGAAAAACGTGTTCAAAGATTTCTGAACAGAGACTCCTCAAAAGATTGTCTTTCGTTTCAAAGTGCGCATAGAAAGTAGTTCTGCCTATATCAGCTAAGTCAATAATCTCCTGCACAGAAATTTTGGCATATGCTTCATGCTTCAGCAATTCAGTAAATGCCCGAAAATAGCTTCTCTTGTTTTTGTCTGCGGTCCATACTTATCACTCCCGAACAGTTTTATTCTTTTGTTCTGTAACGAACAAACCAATGGTTTTGATTATTGTTTTAATGGTGCAAGTCAATATAATAATAAAAGAACATATTGTTCTGTAACAAATATATTGTACGAAAGAGGACACCATGTGTCAAGGAGGGACATATGCTAAATCATTGGCTTGAAAATGAACCGAAAGAGACTTTAGTATGTGCGGTGATCTCGGGAATTTCTCTTGTACTTAGCATTACCGGTGCATTAATGAATTTATTGCCGTTTGACATTGCCTGGATGGCCATTATTCTTTGCGGGATACCGATTCTTGTGGAGCTTTCAAAGGAGTTGTTTTTTGAACATGATATTAAAGCGGATCTCCTTGTTTCGCTGGCACTAATAGCTTCTGTAGCGACAAAAGAATTTTTCGCTGCAGGTGAAGTTGCGCTGATTATGCAGATCGGTTCCCTTCTGGAAGACTATACTTCCGGAAAAGCGAGAAAAGGTATAGAGAAGCTCATTAACATCAGGCCTCAGACGGCACGTGTGCTGCGTGATGGAATTGCAACAGAAATCCCGGTGGAGCAAGTCAAGGTCGGGGATATTATAAGTGTTATCGCTGGAGAGACGGTGCCTGTAGACGGTACGATTCTAGAGGGGGAAACTTCAATTGACCAGTCAGTTATGACCGGAGAAAGCATTCCGGTGGATAAGGCAGCAGGCGATACGGTTTCCAGCGGAACGATCAATCAGTTTGGAACTTTTATAATGCGCGCCGATTCGATCAGTGAGAACAGCTCTTTACAGAGAATGGTTCGTCTTGCGGAGGAAGCAGAAGAAAACAAAGCACCTATTGTTACGGCAGCAGATCGTTGGGCAACATGGCTTGTTGTGATCGCACTGTCATGTGCCATTATCACATGGATCGTTACCGGACAATTCATGAGAGCTGTTACAGTTCTGGTCGTTTTTTGCCCTTGTGCCTTTATTCTGGCGACGCCTACTGCGGTCCTTGCCGGTATCGGAAATGCTGCAAAGTACGGAATCGTTGTTCGATCCGGTGATGCAGTGGAGCGGCTGTCAACAATTAAAAGAGTTGCATTTGACAAAACCGGTACTATTACATACGGAAAACCACAGGTAACAGCTTTTGTATCTGTTGATAAGGCATATTCTGATAATGGGATCCTCAGAATCGCGGCATTGGCGGAGCAAAATCTGAGCATCCTCTTGGAAAGGCAATCTGGGACGCATATGAGAAGAGTGGCGGGAAGAATGAGACTATTTCTGATTTTCGTGTTATTGCTGGTCAGGGAATTTCAGCGGTAGTTGATGGAAAGACAGTCCGTGCCGGAAAAGAGGGCTTCATGAAAGAACAGGGCATAGATATCAGCGCCTGTTCAGACGCTTGCAAACCTGAACTTGACAAGGGTGCGACCGCAGTCTATATAGCAACCGACAAAACTCTTATCGGCTTCATAGCTCTTCGTGACACAGTGCGTGAAGACGCAAAAGAAACGATTGAGAAACTAAAATCCATTGGTATAACGCCAATGCTGCTGACGGGTGATAACGAACAAGCCGCGTCAGCGATTGCCGGCAATGTAGGAATCAACGATGTTCGCGCTAATCTCTTACCAGAAGAAAAATGAATATTATCAAGAACTATTCCGGAGGAGCAGATCCGATCTGCATGATCGGTGATGGCGTAAATGATGCACTCGCCTTAACAAGTGCTGACGCGGGAATTGCGATGGGCGGTATTGGTTCGGATATCGCGGTGGAATCGGCTGATGCTGTTCTTGTCAGCGATGATATTAAACGTCTTCCGTACCTGTTCAACCTGATGCAGAAGGTCATGCGGAAGGTTCATGTAAATATCATTGCTTCTCTCGTCATCAATCTGGCAGCGGTAGTACTCTCTGCAATCGGCATTCTTACTCCCGTTACCGGGGCTTTATGGCATAACTGTGGATCAGTATTTGTGGTAGTAAATGCAGCATTTCTGCTACACTTAAAAGATGAATAATTCTTTCTGTAGATAACGTGACAAAGGCTCCTACACTGCCATCAGCGTAGCGAGGGAGCCTTGTTTTATGCTTCGATATCGATTGTGATGCCGGATTTGAATTCCACAGAGAAGTGGTCATCGTAAACGGTGATCTGCTGGATCAGCTTTCGGACGAGGCTTTCGTCGAATTCGGTGATTTCGGATTGCTGACTACCGATGAAGTCCTGCAGCTCGGCGATGCGCTTCCGGGTCTCCTCGCGGCTGCGGGTGTCTGCCTCGGACTGTGATTTCTGCTCGCGCAGCCGGAAGATTTCATCGGCGATGGCATCGTAGTCCTGCTTGCTGTTGGCCTTTCGGATGAGCTCCTTCTGCAGCTTATCGAGCCTGGCCTGGATACCGTCCGGGCTCATTGTGTCGGCGTCCATTATCGCTTTTGCGATGTTCTCCTGCATCTGCCGGATGAAGCCGTCCTTGTCGTTGAGTATTTGGTTGAACGCCTTGGTTGTGACTTTCTGCAGGAGTTCTTCCTTGACGGTCCGGCTGGTGCAGTTCATGGCGGCGCGGCTGGGTTCAAGGCGGCTGATGCATCGCCAGACGATGCTTTTGCAGCCGTGGTTATTCCAGTGGACGCGTCGGTAGAGCTCGCCGCATTCTCCGCAGACAACGATTTGGGAAAAGCAGTTGTTGCCGGAGTAGATGCGCTTCTGACCGTTCGGCCCAGTGTGAACCTTCCTGCGTCGCACAAGCTCCGCCTGCACTTGCATGAAGAGCTCCTTCGGAATGATCGCTTCGTGGTCGCCTTCGACATAGTATTGAGGAACGGTGCCGTTATTCTTGATGCGCTTCTTTGTTAGGAAGTCTGTGGTGTAGGTTTTTGCAAGAGTGCGTCACCGATGTATTTTTCATTTCGAAGAATCTTGTTGATGGTGCTGGTCCACCATTTTGTTTTGCCAGCGCCGGTGAGGATGCCATCTGCCATAAGCCCGGCGGCAATCTTATCCATGCTGGAGCCTTCGAGGTATTCCCGGTAGATGCGCTTTACGATTTCTGCCTGCTCCGGGTCGATGATTAGGTGCCCGTCGTCATCTTTTGTGTAGCCGAGGAAGCGATTGTGATTGACCTGAACTTTTCCTTGTTGGTAGCGATACTGTAGTCCCATCTTTACATTTTGTGAAAGACTTTGGCTTTCCTGCTGGGCGAGGGATGCCATGATTGTCAGCAGTACCTCGCCCTTGGCATCCATTGTATTGATGGCTTCCTTTTCAAAAAAAAAAAGACGGGAATATTCTTTTCTTTCAATTCTCTGATGTATTTCAAACAATCAAGGGTATTTCGGGCAAATCGGCTGATGGACTTGGTGATGACCATGTCAATGTTCCCGGCCATGCACTCGTCAATCATTCGATTGAATTCATTGCGCTTCTTCGTGTTGGTGCCGGAAATACCGTCGTCTGCAAATATGCCCGCAAGCTCCCATTCCGGATTCTTTTGAATGTACTCGGTGTAGTGTGTGACCTGAGCCTCGTAGCTTGTTTCCTGTTCTTCGGAATCCGTGCTGACACGGCAGTAGGCTGCAACACGGAGCTTTTTCTGATCTGATTGTTTTACCGTATTTCCGACCTGCCGTCTGGCCGGAATCACCATAACAGTTCCCATTAGCTTACCTCGCTTTCAATGAGGCTGTAGAGGTATTCTGCCTGCAGCCTCGGATCTTCATAGTGTTGCTCTGCTGCCAACATGCGAAAGCCGGTCGGAGACGCTGCAGGTTTTGTGTTCTTTTTCCTGTTCAGTCTGCCAAGTTTCCCGGCGCGTTCAAGACGGATAGCAGTAGCTTTATCGTAGGTTTCCTGATCGATGATAGCCGGGTAAAAATCGTCTCCGAGGTAGTGCCTGATTTCCATCAGGCGCTTTGCCGTGCCGTGGTAGGTTTCAATGCCAGCAGCGGCAGCAGCCTTGGCCAGTGCCATCCCGGAGATGTAATTCTCGTAGAGCTTTTGTATCTTTTCGGCTTCATTCTCATTTATCGTGGCGCAGCCGTTTTCAATGCTGTAGCCGTAGGGTGTATGTCCCATGTATTCACATCCTTTCCCGAAGTTTAAGACCGCATTTTAGTTCGAAGTACACTTCATTTCTGGAGCGCACAATGATGCGGTTCACATATTCTTGAAACAGGCCATCATCGAATTCCTGAAGTATTCCGCCTTTTTCTGTAAAATGCAGAAGCGCTGTGGCTGCGGTGACCTTTGTTACATCTCCGGAAACAGCGTTCTTTAAGGCATTAATCTCATCCGGAAACTGTCCGCCTGCGAAAGCAGCTCGTTTGTTTCCTTGTTAAAAAGGATCGGATCAATGATGCCCTGTGTCATGAGCTTTGTCAGCGTCTCGCGCTTTTCTGTGTTTTGCGCTAATAGGGTCTGTATTTCCTGAATGCGCCGAAGTGAGTCATCAGACGATGTGTTTTTAATGCGTCCACATATGGCTTTAGAATAATTCTGTGAGCATAGATCAGCTTGTTCATCATGGTGATGAAAGCCTGCTTCAGATCTTCATCTTTCATAAAAAGCATGTGGCATTTATTCTTATCCTTGATGTGGGTATTGCAACACCATGCAACGTATTTGTACCCGGTGCAGCTGTGAATCCGGCGCTTAAAGGTATCGCCGCACTCGCCGCAGATGATATTCCCGGAGAAGGTATAGCGATTCTGGTATTTGTCGCTTCCTTTGACGACGCCTTTTTCTGTTGCCCGCTGGTGAATAAAAGCGTGAGCGGCTTCAAAGTCCTCTCGGCTGATGATTGCCTCGTGATGATCCTTGACCATGTACTGTGTCTGCTCGCCGTGGTTGTTGTGCCGGACAAAGTGCGAATCCGAGTAGGTTTTCTGGAAAAGGCAGTCGCCGACATACTTCTCATTGAAAGCATCCCGCGAATAGTTGTGGCCGTCCAGCGTCCGTTTCGCTTGGTAGGAATGCCTCGCCGGTTCAGGTCGTCCGCGATGGCGTGGGTGCCTCTGCCGGAGAGCAGCGCTGCGAAGATTTCCTTTACTACAGCCGCCTGCTCCGGATTGATGATCATCTGCTCGCCATCCCAATCGTAACCGTAAGGTGGGTAGGTGACTTTATAGGTGCCGCTCTCGAATCGCTTCTGGATTGACCACTTGTTATTTTCCGATATGGAAACAGACTCGCCTTCAGCCATGCTGGAGAGGATTGTCAGAAAAAGCTCGCTCTCCATTGAACCGGTGTTGATATTTTCCTTCTCAAAATAAATCGGAATGTGCAGGGTGAGCAGTTTTCTTACCAGCTCTAAGCAGTCTGTTGTATTCCGGCTGAAGCGGCTGATGGATTTTGTGATAACAAAGTCCACCTTACCGGCCTTGCAGTCATCAATGAGCCGTAAGAGCTCCGGACGCTTGTCCTTCTTGGTGCCGGTAATACCTTCATCGTAATAGAGTCCAGCGAACTCCCAATCATCACGGGATGTGATGTAATTTTCGTAGTGGGTTTTCTGTGCATCAAGGCTCTCAAGCTGGGCGTCAGAATCCGTAGAGACGCGGCAGTAGGCGGCTACCCTAATCTTCTTGAGTTTAACCTTCGAACTCGCTGTTTCCGCGATTTTCGTTACTTTTTCAAGGGAAGTCCCTCCTTTCCGTACGTCTATACATCACTCTAAAGCGACTACATATCAAGGGATTTTCGGCATTATTTCCGCGAACAGAGGAGAGAAAGTTTCCCGATTGATAGCGGTTAATTTGTTGAATTCATCCACAGAAATGAGACCGTCATCGAGCATCTTTTTGCGATTGTCTGTGCTCTGCGGTAGTCAAGATCGCCTTGAATTCGCTCCTGCGTGAAATATCCAGATTGAACATTTGTGATTTCGTCTGTCATAACATATCAACCTCCAATTTCCACTGGAGATGAACTGCCGATTTGAGCGGAGGAAAAAAAAAAAAGCCTGCGGGCATTCCGAAGAACACTCGCAGGCATACAGATTGGGTATTCAGTTATTTCACTCTGATCTTCCAGCCGGTCAGAATGAGGTTGACGTTTTTGATGAGCGTCGGGTTGAGCTTCTGGATTGCGGAAATCGTGGTGCCGTAATTTTAGCAATTCCGGAGAGGGTATCGCCGCTTTTCACAGTGTAGTAGACAGGAGTAGATTCCTGCTTTTTCACCAGAGTATTGACCTTTGCCTGCACGGCAGAATAATCATACCCGGCAGCGGTGAGGCGCTCTTTGCGGTCGGTTCCGTTTCCCCATTTGCCGTCCAGTACTTCCTGCGCCAGCACATCTACGGTTTTTGCCGGAGTGATTGGAGCGGAGTCATCGGAGCTGGAGCTAAACTTCGGCACGCCATAGCCTCGGATGTATTTGCCGTTCACCTGCAGCATGCGTCTGCTGACAGAATCGCTCTTGTTGCCTTCGATGATGGTGATGGTCTTGCCGGAAACAGCCTCGACGATACCGACGTGATCCGGCCAGCCGGTGTTGTCGTCGGAACCTGAATCCTGCCAGTCATAGAAAATGACATCACCGGGAGAAGGGAGATAGGCATCATTCTCCACCCACTCACCGAGCTTCTGAAAAAGAGCGATCATCTGCCCGCATCCACACTCGGTAGGGATGATGTTCGTCAGGCCGCATTTGATAGCGACGGCGGAGACGAACGTCGCGCACCATGCGTCCGTGTAAGTGACAGCGTATCCTCTGGCGAGAGGCTTATGGCTGTTGTAAACATCGATAATCTCTTTGTGGCTACCGTCGGACTCCTTCTTTCCAAGCCACGCTCTGGCTTGAGCAATGACTTGATCGCGCTGGTTGCTTACGGCTGTGGCAGGCTTGCTGTCATCAGGCGCTGCCTTTGTATAACCGTTGAAGCCGCCTCTTTGGATGATAGCAGGATAGTCCACATAGGCGTAATCCATATCCACATTACCACTGATGCCGTCAACAGAGCCCTTGGAAGAATACTGCCAGATGCCGTAGTCGCCCTTATAGGAGCATTTGCTGGCGTACTGCGCTACCCAGTGGGCGTAGGGCGTGAGCTTCGTGTCATCCATACGTTCTTTGAAGCCGGAAACAGCGGAGCCATAGATCCCGACGAAGTATCCGGCATCCTCCATCGTCTTACAGAAAGCAATGGTGGCCTCAGTGATTCCGGCTTTGGCAGAAGCGGGCTGTGCCTCGTTATCCATATAGACCGGATATTCCGGCTGCTTGCCCTTCAGGATATGCAGGAAGCGCTCGGCATCTGCTTTTCCGGCGGCAGCAGTCACGCAGTCTTTTCCGACAAAGTAATAAGCGCCGATGGGGATACCGGCAGCCTTCGCACCTTTGTAATTTGCTTCCCATTTGCTATCCGTATAAAAACCGGCATCGGAGCCGCCAGCCTTGATGATGGCAAACTCGATACTGGCCTTTTTGACCTTATTCCAGTCAATGGTTCCCTGCCAATGACTGACGTCGATTCCTTTTCTCGTCATGTTATTTTTCCTCCTCATCGTGACGGTCGTGGAGCTGCTCCAAGACCTCCTTTAATTTCTCCGGTACCGGCAGGCCGAGATGTGCTGCGTTCTCCGTCAGTGACAGTCCTTCATTAGACAGGTAAAGAAGATGATCGCCGTGCGGAGCACTCCCGGATGTCCGAGCACCTGAACATCAATGACGTTCCCGATGCCCACCAGCAGGAAGATCAGCACCTTGCGGCAGATTCCCTTAAAGCCGACCTCGCTTGAGAGCTTTTTGTCGGCAATGGCACACATGATGCCGGTAAGGTAGTCGCAGGTCACAAAGATCACCAGCGCAATCAAGAGCCCGTCACAGCCGCCTAAGAAATAGCCAAGCCATCCTCCGACAGCGGCAAATACCAGTTGGATCGTGTTCCAGAATTCTTTCATGAGAAAATCCCTCCTTTGTGCAAAATAAAAGCCGCCTGCATTTTGCAGACAGCCTCATGAACTGTATCCGTGTATGAAGTTATATCTGTTTTGGCAGCGCTTCCCAGAGCCGCATATCCTCCTGTCCCAGCGACCACATGGCAAAGCCTCTCACTCCCCAGCGGTAGGCCGCTTCATTTGCCCAGTAAACGAGCGAATCCACGTCTTGATAGTAGAGGATGGAAAAGCCGTCAGCATCACCGAGAAAGAGCCTTGATATCCAGATGTCGATGTCCTTTGGCGTGATGGTCACCGTATAATCGTTGCCACAGGTCAGGGCAAACTCATGGGAGTGGTAGAACTCATAATCCAGAGAAATGCTCTCGCCGCGTGTCGCATCCTCCTCGATATCCGAGGTCAGCGTAAACACCTGAAATTCCGTATCCCATGTGGCGTTCGACCGGCTGATCCTTCCATACTGCGTAACTGTGCCGTCCGGGAAGGTAACATCAAAGCGCTCGTAGGGCTCGTAAGTCCATGCATCGCCAAGGCGGAGCAGCTCGCAGACCGTCCGGTTATCTGACCGGTATCCGGCATAGCCTCCTGTAAAGCCGCTGACCGTAGCTGTGAAGCGCAGCGTATAGGAAGATTCGGAATAGACACGCACCTTGTTTCCACGGATACGCATCTCGACTGTGTACATGGATGGATTGGTACGAAGGTCGGCATTTGCCGTCCGCTCTATGGTCTGGCTATAGCTTCCAAGTAGCGTGCTGTCGTTATAAACTCAACGGCCTGTGTGTTGTAATTCAGGCAGCAGAATAGATCACCGCAGAATACTCCGGCCTTGCCACTTCCTGTCGCAGGGAAGACCAGCCTTGCCCGCAGGTGAATATCGGAAAAGCCGTCGTATCGCCATGCGAGCTTTCCGGAGCCGTCAAGCTGGGAGTAGACGCGGCTTTCGGAATATTCATCTTCGTGCCATACCGTCCAAGAGCCTGAAAGGGTCGTCCAGTAGTTTGTTTGCAGCACACCGTAGTCCCGGAAATCCTCATACCAGATAAGGGCAGAGTCCGGCTTTCGCCTCAGCATTTCGCAGGTGAGCTTGAAAGCTCTGTCCAGCTGACACTCGTTGCCGTCCACGTCGATAAAGTGGCGTGGAGAGAGCGTAAAGGTCGCAGTGCCCGCAGAGGGAGCCTCCGAAAAGCTGCTGCAAACACGGTAGCCATAAAACTGTACGCCTTTTACATCCACGGATATCACGATGGTGTGCGTACCGGCAGTGCTGCTGGCGAGTGTCGTCCAGAAGGTGCTTCTCCAATATGGCCACCAGAGCCTGCTCTCCGTAAAATGCGTCGTGTTGCCGTCAATCGAAACATAGATGCCGTTTTTATCCCAGAAGGGATAGCAGAGGCGGATGGCGATGTCGTAGGTTCCGGCGCTTGATACGGAAAAGGTATATGGCAGAGCCAGCGTCACCGAGAGTGGCCACACCATTTTCAAAGGATACAATGCCGGAGTAGGAGCTTGTCGTTCCATCCGCATCCACATAAATGGTGCCGAACTCTGTGTGTTGCTCTTTGCTGTAAGCCGTCAGGTAATGCCTCCTGTTATAGGTTCCGTTCATCAGAGGATACTCATAGCTTGTGGCATCTCTGCCTTCCATGAAGTCGTAGACCTGCGGAAGCGCCCAAGGCACCATGTCGTAATCGTCCCAGTATGCGAGGATCGGGATGAAGGGCTGCGGTGGAACATCGTCCGTGAAGTTGTATTGTCCGGTCATCCAGTTCTTTGCCGCATAGTAGGTATTTGATGTGCCGCGATAGGTTTTACCGAGGTTTGCAGGAAGATTATAAATCTGCCAGTTCCAGCCGTATGCAGGAAGGCCGAAGAATATCTTCTCCGGATTCATGACCGTGACCGCGTAGTCGTAAATGCCCTCAAGCCAGTCCCTTGGAGAGACGGCTCCGGGAGCAGAGCCTGCCCACGCCATGCCATAGCTCATGATGGCTGCCGTATCGCAGTAAGCGTTGAGGTCGCCGTAAACGCACCAGTTTTCACCTCCGACCGAGCCGTTGATGGAATTCATACACGGCAGGCGTATATTCATGAGTTTGCTGCTGTCATAATCTTTTACTGTGTTATAGATATTCCGAAACATCGCCGTAGAGGCAGCGTGCGTGGAATATCCGTCGCCTTTCTCAAGGTCAATGTCGATGCCGTCGCGCCACGGGTATTTTTCCATAATGCGGACGATCTCCGAAAGGAAGGTATCCTGAGCGCCGTCGGTGTTATCCCGGAGAGCTGCAAAGATACTGTTCGTGCCATCGTTGGACATAGTCAGCAGCCATTTGATGTGTGGCCATCGGTTGATGTATGTCAGCATATTGGAAATAGCCACGCCGCTTTCCGTGATGATACCGGTGCTCGATACCTTAAAAGAAAAGAGACCCACCTGTGACAGGCGGTCTCCATATGCGGCAAGTGCCTGATACATTCTGGAATTGCCCATGAATGTCCAGGCCATGCACTTGCGGCCTTTCAAATAATCATAGCTCACAGGGCATCACCTCCGTCCCGCATTTCCTGAAATACTACATAGATTCGAGCCGATTTTTTTATCCTCGACTGTGATCGGGTGCTTGCTGTCACCGGCAGCAGAGTATTGAAAAAAGCCGTTCTTGGCTATTGCAGCGCCGTTCTTCAGGCACTCCCTTGTAGAAGCGAAAAGGTCAAATTCATCACCGGCAGTCGCTGCTGCTTTGAAAGTTGCCTTATGGGCACCTTCACCCAGCGCCAGTGATATACTCCCGGCAGCCATTGCCTGAATCGGATAGACCTTGTAGTCAAGACCGGCAGCAGTGGAGCCGATATTGAAGATGACGCAGGTTGCAGCTGAGCGGACGATACCGTTATAAAATCTCTTGTCTGCTTTAGCGTCATCGCCATCATATTTTTCCAGAAGTGTTTCGGTATTGATGACAAAGCCTGTGACTTTATCACCTTCCTGCAGCATCAGGTCGGTAAACCAGACTGAACCGGTGCAATCTGTGATGGTGGGCTTCACCGTAATGTTTATGACGCGCTTATTCTGCTTTTTTGTAATTGTCTCTGCAAATCTGTGATCGTTATGGTCTGTGAAAGACTCTTTGTGGTATTCAGCGCACCTTCGCATTTGAAGGAAGCCGTGCCGGATACGCCATTATCTGCATCCACGGTAAATCCGGAGTTTTGCCAGTAGCTAAGACCGGAATCTGCTCTGGAATTACGCAGGTGATTAAAGGGCACCAGATCCTTCATTTCCTGACTATCCACCAGATCAGCGGACTCCAGTGTGTCGGCTGCGCTGTCCCAGCGGGAGGAGTGAATCACCCAGCTCCCGGAGGGTAGTGGAAAGCTCCAGCACCGTGTTCCAAGGCTCCTGCAGGTTATATTCCCCTTCGGACGATTCTGGTCTTTACCGACAGGTTCAGGTCATCATCCTTCACCATGACCGTATCGCCCAGCGCCCATGTTTCATGTTCATAGCCGGTCAATACTGACAGATCCATCGCCTTTAGCACATAGGAGATACGCGGAGAGGCATAGTCTGCAAGTCGCATGTTGGCATATTCCAGCATCTGATAGGGATTGGTGAAGTTCGAGCAGTCCAGCGTAGCAATTCGTATTTCGGAAGTATAGGTCGTGTCCTGCACATACTCATTGCCGCCATTGATTGAAGCAAAGGTCATGCCGTCCTTGCCGTAGGCGTAAAGTCTTGTAATCAGGCTGGTCGTATCAATGACGCGCTGGATGGACTTCATATTTTTTCTTGTAGCAGAACAGCACGCCAGAATCCTCACCGGAGAAGGTCAGGAGCTTCACGATCCTGTTTGCGTTATCAAAATCAGGTCGCCGCCGTGAATGTCCTGTACTGCCCGCAGGATCGCCAGCGCGTTTTTCTCAGAGCAAGTCCAAGTACGCTTTGTGGAGACATTAACCGTGCCCACATCCCAGTCGGTATCCTGCAGGGCATAAGCCATCGGCACATCAGCCGTGTCTGCGTTAAAGGTAATCTCGTCCTTTTTACGGGTAGGCAAGGTCATAGAATGCCGCTTCTGCATAGACCGTGGTGATGGCCTTGCCGCTTTCTTCCTTGTCGTCCGTAATCGTGCGGATGCGATAGGTGTCGCTGACAATACGCACGGTCTTTTCGTTATCGATATAGGCGCGTTTGCTGTCCTGAAACGGCAGCTTAGATTCCAGCTCATCCACACCGTTGATCTCACTGGTCACTATGATGTCATAGGCGTTATCCAGCACAGCTTCCACATTCCCGTCTGAGTCCAGAATGACCGGCCTTGCATAGCCAAGTTTGGTATAGAGAGGCTTCGGATTATCGTACAGACTGATAGATGTCAGCGTAGGAGTCCTTGCTGTATTTGTGGTGGAAAGCGTGACGCGGTATTTGATGTATTTCCTTGCAGGAGATTCCAGCTCGCCGTTTGCACCGACAGCCTGCCACTCAGTCCAAGTGGAGAGGTCATCTGAGGTGGCTGTTTCCACAAGCGAGATAGAGGTCTCTCCCGGAGAGTAATCTGCCTTCACAGAAACTCTGCCGTTGCCAGTCACGCCACAGTCCCTTGCTGCAGTAATGAGCTGTCCGCTTGACGGATAGACAGAGTCTGTAGCTCGAAGCGTAACGACATCCGGTGTCGTCAGTGCGTCCACATCACCGGTCAGATCTGCACCGTTTGCGGAGAGCGATTCCAGAAAATATTCTGCAAGGTCATCGGCGGTTAGATCAGAATCGCAGTCGAGGAACCAGTCATCAAAGCCGCCCGCATACCAGTAGGAGTCGCGTGCATTCCCCAGATGAGGTCTGCCACACAGCTACGGTTCAGCTCTCCGGTAAAGGTCAGCACGCTTGACTGCCAAACCGTGCCGGAGCTTTATCGCCAAGGATATACTGTGCTGTCTTGGCATTAGGCTTGATCACACAGGCGATAAGATACCAGTAGCCGTTTAGCAAAGAGAATGATGGCGTTACCGATGTATCGAGGATCAGGGAACCGGAGGAGTTATACAGCATAATTCTCGGTTTTCCTCTGATCAGCGACAGATAGAAAATCGGCTGCCCGGAACCGTAGCGGGTATTCAAGATCGGAGTATAGGTGTTGCCGACTGAATATGTCGTAGGCTTCATCCAGCCGCCGACCACGATGGTTTCACCGAGGCTTGAGAAGATGCCGTCGTTTTCTACCTTCAGGTAGGTTTTCTCAGATGAAGGATTATTGATGTTCATCTGAAAATAGCGACCGAAATTGCCCGTTTTCATATCTGCGGTTGTTCCGCTCCAGTTATGAATATATGCCTTGCGATCCTTCCCGGAGGAATCCGCCAGATAATCATCTGCATCCGGTTCGGACTCGTTAAAGCGCCAGAGACCGTCTGGAGCCCATGCCGCCGGGAATTCACCGGTGAAGGCATCTTGGGTATTCAATATATTTTTAAGAGCCATGCAATATCACCTCCAGCGGCTTCGGGCTTGAATGTTCAGTTCCGTAAATGTTGTACTCGTACCGACCACAGCAATCACGATGGTATTATCTCCCGTATTTAAGACCGGGAAATTCAGCTCCGACAAAAGCGGGAGACCGTTTCGGAGGGTTTCTCCATTAGAATCAACTACTTTTGCCGTCATCAGATCGGAGTCAATAATCAATGTTTCTCCGGCGGCAAGCCGTCCAATGATCTGAAGCTCGCTGCCGTTTGTGGTTATGGAGATATACGAGTCCGTCCCGGAAGGAATTACACCCGTTAAGGAGTAGACCGGGTAGGACTCGATATTTCCAAGAGCGCGTGAAGCGGTAAAGATTCCGGCTTCCGCAAAATCAAAGGTCTCGTCTGATATGGCATAGCCATAAGGGTCTGGGCAGAAAAATTCCAGATCGAAGGTGCAGGAATTACGGACTGCCCGGTCAAAGGAAAATCCGGACGTCAGCCTTGCTTCATACACTCGTCCCGGTTCCTTGTCCAGAATGAGCTGGCAGAGGCCGTTGTCCGATTCAGCCATTCGATAATATCGTCTCTTTGTTGAAAGAAACTGCTCGTCTGTACTTCCCGGAGGAATGAAGCAGGAAATCAGTATCTTTCGCTCGGATACCGTTTCTCCGAAATCAAATACGCCGTGCCGTCCGGGCATGGTGATCGTGTTGTTTCTAAGCTCCGGCATCCGGTATTCGTTTGTAATCCTTGTCGCAAGTCCCATAGACTGGGAGGTTGTTCCGTTAAATGAAAATCCCATATTACACCAGTCCTTTCGCCCTGCGTCCGGCAGTCAGCAGTGTGTTGAGCTGCTGAGAAATCTTCCGGATATCGTCGTCGCTTCTGACGCTCATCTCCTCGATATTGATGAGAGGCTGATCGCCTGAAACGCTGAGGGTAGCGCTGCTTACTGCATCCTGAATCATGGATCGCAGCGAGCTCACACCGACAACAGCCTCATCACCAGCCTCGCCGCCGCCAAGAAGGGTGCCGCCGCTCTGTCCGAAGATGGTCGCATCTTTTAAGATCATGCCGCCGGACATCGCCTTCTTATACCAGTCCACAGAAAAGTGCGGTATGGATGGCGGGTTTAGCGAAAGCTGCCTGTTATAGAGAAATGCGGCAGCTTGATCTTCGGAAGGCTCCAGCTGAAATTGAACACACTTTTTAGCTTGTTTACGATGCCGGATACCGTGCTCCAGATCGTATTGAATACATTGGAGATCGTATTTTTGATCCCGTTTACAATATTGGACACCGTGCTCTTGATCGCATTGAAGCCATTGCTGATGCCGGACTTCATGGTATTCACCACATTCATGACCGCGCTCTTTATGCCGTTCCAAACGGAAGTGACCACGCTCTTTACGGCATTGAAAATCGTAGAGGTCGTAGTCTTTATGGCATTCCAAGCAGTGGTGATGACCGTCTTTATAGCATTCACGACAGTTTCCACAGCTGTTTTTATCGCGTTCCAAACAGTAGTAACCACGGTTTTTATCACGTTCAGGACGGTTTCGATGATCGTCTTGTAGATATTGAAATAGGTGGTCACTACAGTTTTGATTGCATTGAAAATGGTTTCAAAAAGCTCTTGATGCCATTCCAGATCGTAGAGATAACCGTCTTTATGGCATTCATCACGGTTTCAACCGTGGTTTTTATCGTATTCCAAGCTGTGGTAAGAAAACTGCTGATTGCATTTACCACAGTGGTGAAGGTGTTCTTTATTGCCTCCCATATACTGACGAAGAAGTCCTTGATCGCCGTCCATACAGTAATGGCAATCTCCTTGACCTTTTCCCAGAGGTTGATCCAGAATTCTCTGAAGCCCTCGCAGTTGTTCCATAGGTAGATGAAGGCTGCCACCAGAAGGCCAATGGCCGTAATGATCAGGCCTATCGGATTTGCCGCCATGACAGCATTCAGACCAGCCATCGCCGTCTTTACTCCTGCCATAGCCGTGGTAACAGTAGGAATGATCGTCATTATCGTACCAACAGCGGATATAACCTTGCCTACGATTACAAGTACCGGCCCGATTGCAGCAGCCACAAGCGCAATTTTTACGATCATCTGCTGCATAGGTTCTCCGAGGTTGTTCCACCATTCGGCGAGAGATTTTAGCTTGTCAGAGAGCTCTTTCAGGACAGGAGCGAGAACTGACATCAGAGAGTTGCCGACCTCCGCACCGGTTTCCTTCAGAGAATTCATCGTCATCTGGAACTGGTCAATCGGGTCGAGGGTCTCATTGAAGGTGTTCTCGACACTGCCTTCAAAATCTCCGAGGAAGCCGGAGAAATCCGACAGGTTGAGCTTTCCGGTCTGCACGGCATTGTAGATGGAGGCACCGGCCTTACTTCCGAAGAGGTCATAGGCCGCCTGCAGCTTTTCTGCATCGCTGCCGCTTCCCTGCATAGTAGTAGAGAATTCCGCAAGTGCCTGATCCAGTGTTTTACCGTCTGCCGTTGCATTCTTCATGGCGGTCTTTAAGCCCATCATAGCGGCAGAAGTATCAAGGCCGGACATTTCCACCATGCCCATAAAGCCAGCGGCTTGCTGGGCAGTGAGTCCCATTTCCTTCAGCTGCGCGGCATTGGAGGAGAGGGCATTTGCCAGCGTGTCCATATCAATGCCGGTGGCCTGACCGGTAGCGTTTAAGGCGTCCAGAAGATTATCCGCCTCGGAAGCGTCCATGCCGAAGGCGTTCATGACGGAGGATACATTGTCGATAGATGTCGAAACATCGGTATCATTGAGCTGGGCAAACTTGATGAATTTTGCCGAGAGGTCATCCAGCGCCTGCCCGGTCAGGCCGAAACGGGTGTTGACCTCGCCGACAGCAGCACCGGCAGTTTCGAAGTCCGTCGGTATCTCCGTGGCGAGGTCTTTTACGATCTGGCACATATCCTCCAGCTCATCGCCGGTAGCACCAGTTTTCTGCGCAACGATGTCGAGGCCAGCATCCACCTCGTTAAAGGCAGCAATGGAGGCAGCACCGATGGCGACAATGGGAGCCGTTACATGCGTCGATAGGCTCGTGCCAACATCAGATATTTTCCCACCGACCTCCTGCAGTTTAGAGCCGGTCGCCCGGAGTGTTGCCGTGATAGAAGTATCTGTTTCCCGACACTGCTGTTCGAGGTTTTTGAGCTCGTTTTCGGTCTCTATGATCTCACGCTGCCATGCATCATATTGCTGCTGGGTGACGGTACCGTTTTTAAGTCCAGCATCCATCTGGTCTTGCACGGACTTCAGCTGTGTGAGCTTTTCCTTCGTTTCGAGACTGCCTGTTGTAGGAGCTTCTGTTTCTGTTCGAGCAGCGCGGTATTTGTCGGGTCGAGCTTTAGGAGTTTGTTGACGTCCTTTAGTTGCGACTGAGTTGATTTGATTTCTTTGTTTACGCCGGAGAGTGCTTTGGAAAGGCCGGTCGTATCGCCGCCGATTTCCACGGTTATGCCTTTTTATTCTGTCAGCCATGCGATGACCTCCTTCCTGTTAAAATCGATCCATCTGCTCCTGTGTCGCGAGCGCAGGATAGTTGAAATCGTCGTTGCTCATTTCTGCATACATGTCATTGACAGTCCCGATAGTGAGCAGGTCGAGCTCCGAGATGGAAAGCCCGATCTGCACACACCGGAGTAAAAAAGAGCGGGGTTGTCATTTCCCGCTCTGTCGGATGATGTTTTTTTAGATTCCACCTGCTGTTCCACATTCAGTCCCCACAGTTCGATGATCTGGGGCAGGATTTCATAGATGGAGAAGGTGTTGAACTGGTCGAGCCAGTCCTCCGGAGTATCCGGGACATCAGGATTCTGATGCTTTGCCATCAGCCATGCGATGTTCTCAAAAGCTCCAGACTGAAAGTGTCCAGATTGGAGCTTTCTGCGTCGCTTTCATCGATGCCTTTCTGCAGCTCGTTTAAATCCTTGTAAATGTCCCTGTGGAACTTATTTCTGTAAAGGCGAGGAATGGCGGCTGAGGCGCGGAACTGCACCTCTTTGCCGTCAACCTCGATTGTTTTTGTTACTGCCATATCGCGCCTCCTTATTCACCGCTACTTACTGAAGCACTCGGCTCATATACAGAGCTGTACCAAGCGTCGTAAACAGCACTTGTAGTGTTCGTACCGGTTTTGACCTTCACAATGCCGGAAGGGAGCGGAGAAGCTGTAATGGAGAGCGTCTCTGTCTGCACCTCGGTAGAGTCCTCCTTGGTGCTGCCGGTGACGGAAGGGCGGGTCGCGCTGCAGTAATACATGCAGTGACGGATCTTTCTCTGGTCGCCGGAAAACTCAAAAGCAGTGCAAAATGCTCCGGCTCTACATCCTTGTTCTCAACGATGACGCCGTTTGCATCCTCAGTCTCATGCATGACATCCGTAAGAAAGCTCTCCGGGATCAGCGCCAGCTCAAAGTCGCCGGAATAGCCGTTGTTGTTTGAAACCATGTAATATACGGAGTCGTCCGCATAGAATGGATCATTATCTCCCTCAGCATCCAGCGAAAGGGATACGGCACCGGGCATTGCTACAGGCGTGCCAAAGGTAACAGTTCCGTCAGCTGCAAGTGTAGCAATGGCGTAGTGGCAGTTTTTAAGGCCGAACTTGACCTTGTTACTCGTGTTAGGCATAGTTTTTTAACCTCCTATAATCTGTGTTTGATATAAGACCTCGTACAGCTTCTCCGACTCGATCCATACCTCAGATTTCTCATAAGGCAGGTCGTGGGCGATTAAGATGTCCTCGATCTGGGTTTCTGTTTCCGGGTCTTTTACGTCCGTGTATAATTCGATGTTCAGCTCATCAATTTTCTGAAACACTGTGTCATCCGCGAACATATTGTCAGAGCCCGGATATAGAAAAACGAGGAAGGGTGGGTCTGGTGACTCGCCTTCGGCAAAATGGTCGTAGGCAAGCGGCAGACCGGCTTCCTCTAACATGGTGATTACATCGTCGTATGTCATGATCCACCTCCCAGCTTCTGCTTGATAGTATTGACGAGCTTTTCGTTTCCGCGCTCCTCGGCTGAGGCGATATGAGGCTGTGCCGGAACACGTCCGCCGCCTCGTTTCACATGTCCATGCTCCAGAAGGTGTGCCAGCTGATAGCGGTTCCTCGAATGCACTACAAGGTCAATGCTCTGTGAATCCTCATGCATATTCTTGACTGACCAGCTTTTCTTGTATTTACCGGTATCAACCGGAGCGCCTGCCTGAATATCCTTACGGACGGAAGCAGCAGTTTCTTTCACAGCGGCCTTCATGTCATCTGTGGCGAGCTTTGAATATTTTTCGAGTTCCTCCATAATGGCGTCGCCCATCTCGTTTATTGATACATTTCTACTCATGCGTTCTTCTCCAGCTTGCAGTTGAATTTCAGGCTGTTATGCTTATAGCCCATCGGATTCACATAGGTGATGTTGTAGGTGCGGCCTTCCGCGATGATCCGGTATTTTGTCGATTCCACATCCGCAAGCTCAGAGCAGTAGCGGCAGGTGAAGTCCAGCGATTCCTCCGGATTGATGACTACACCGGAAGATTCGGAACCGGAGCTCGTGCCGACAGTCGCCCAGCAGGAGAAATAATCCGCCCAGCCGGTTTTGTGGTTTCCGTATTTGTCGACGATGACCGTATTTTTCTGGAAAGTGATGCGCACCCTCATAGCTGCTATATTCATGAAAACGCTCCTTCCCGTATTGCAAAAAAAAGAAGTGAGCGTAGTGTCATGGTAAGAGCATGGTGGTCGGCTTCCTCCCTGTGCTCAAAGAGATAGGCACAGGTATAGAGGATAGCGACCTTCATGGTTTCCCGGATTGCAGACAGCTCCGCTTCGGTATATTCATCAGAAGAAGCAGCATCGGAGTCGATCACTTCCCACTGATCATCCGTAAGTCTTGCAATATCAATACATAAGCGAATTGCGGAGGCCAAGAGGATACCGACCGTGGCATCCTCATCCGACGAATCTACGCGCAGATAGGCCTTCGCATCTTCAGTTGAAATCAAAGCCACGGTCGTTCACCTCCCTGTCTTAAGAACCGGAAGTTGCCTTCATGTCAAGAATCTTGATGCCTTCGGAAAGGATCAGCTTGCCGTCAACACGTTCCGTGCAGGTAAAGCCGACCTGACCGTTGGTAGCGTAAAGCTCGTTGAGGCGCTTGATTGTGCGACCGGCTCTATCAGCAATCCAGTAGCAGGAGAAGTCGCCGAATGCGATGGCTCTTGCACCTGCGGCCATTGTAGGTACCTTCGGAGAGGTGTAGAGCGGATAGCCAAGCAGTCTATCAGGCTCTCCGGCAGTAAGAGCAGGCTGCCATACATAGACGCCGTTCAGATCCTTGAGCTTTCTGATAGCTGCGACAGTGGCATCATTCATGAGGAACTTCGCCTTGCTGCGATACGGTGCCTTGAGAGAGTACACAAGGCTGATCAGCTCATCGGCGGTAATTGCCGTAGCGGAAGCTGCGGTTACGCCGGAAGGAGCACCACCAGCGGCAGAAGGAATGAACAGGCCAGTAGGTCTGTCGATAGCCGTCTGGCCGGTCTGCACAGCACCGTTGATGAAGGCATCTTCTTCAGCTTCACCGAAGGCGCGACCGAATTCCTCAGAGATGTAACCTTCGATATCAAAGAAGCTGTCGGAAAGCAGCTCGTCGGACACCTTGATGAGGTCAGTCAGCTTAAAAGCGTCAATGCTGGTCTGCGCGAAGGTCGGATTGCTCTCGGTGTAGGCACCGTTCTCGGCAGTCCACGTCGCCTGCGTGTGACCATTTGCCACAGGGATCTTGCGCTCGTTCTGCGTGGTGATGACCTTGCAGCCGATAGTACGCATTATATTGTTTTCATTGAGCGCCTGAACAAGGGTGTGCTCGAATTCAATCGGAACAAGGTATCCGCCGTTTGCATCGGTTCCTTCCTCAAGTACATCGCGGATTGCGGGATTGCCGGGATGACGGATGTTGTCCCAGAAGGCCTTTTTTATAGGCTGCAGAAGCTCTGCCGGGCTTATCCTCCGGTTCATCCTTTACACCGGGCTTTCCAGTGAGCGGGTAGAAGTCGGTGCGCTCATCATCTTGTCGATCTGCTCCTGACGCTGCAGGCGCTCGATATCCTTGGTGAGGTCGGTGACTTCCTTTTCCATCTTGTCGTAGGTTGCGGCGTCCTCCGCAGAAACCATGCCGCCGTTCTGAGAGTGGCTATTAAGAAACGCCTTAGCGGCCTCCCATGCCTTCGCTCTCTTGTCCATGAGTTCCATAATCTGAGTCATAGTAAAAATCCTCCTTTAATGTGCGAGAAGCGAAAGGCGCTTCTCAAGATCGGTTACTGGTACCATGTGTTTATTTGCTTCCGGCTTTTTCTTAGGAATCAGTCGGGAAAGCAGTGAATCAGTGACGGCCTTGCGAGAGAAAAGCTTCTCCGCGTCAGCCGTATCCTCCGGGACGGATTTTCTCCTTCTCTGAACAGAATCTCGTCAGCAAAGCCGAGCTTCACGGCTTCTTTGGCGTTCATCCATGTCTCGGCATCCATGAGCTGTGAAATCTTGTGACGGGAGAGCCCGGACTTGATTTCGTAGGCATTCATAATGGATTCCTTGACTTCGTTTAACATGTCGATGGCTTTCTGCATTTCCTCAGTATCACCGATGGCGATGGTCGCAGGGTTGTGTACCATCATCATGGCCACAGGACTCATGCAGACCTTTGTTCCGGCCATAGCGATCACGGATGCTGCTGAAGCTGCAATACCATCAATCTTGACCGTCACATCATGTGGGTAATCCATCAGCATGTTGTAGATCTGGGCAGCAGCAAAAACATCACCGCCCGGAGAGTTGATCCAGAGGGTGATGTTTCCATCTCCTGCATGCAGTTCATCACTAAATAAGCTTGGGTGTTACTTCGTCGCCGAACCACGTTTCATCGGAAATTTCCCCGTCGAGGTAGAGCGTTCGGTCGGAGCCAAAGCTGTCCGGCTCCTCGTTTCGCACCCAGTTCCAAAACTTTCTGGTCATAGTGCCTCCTTCTTTCTGAACCGGGTGCGCCCGTCTTCGGGTTCCGGTTCGGTTTGTGTTTCCTTCGTTTCATCAGCTTCCTCCTGCGTCTGTGCTGAGGCCGCAAAAATACCTGCGTCCTTGAGCTTGGTCATATTGCCATTGATCAGGTACAGGTCGCCGCCTTCCTCCTCTGGAATACGGTCGAGGTTTTCAAGTTCCCGGATATCGTTAGCGGACATCCAGCCATTTTGGCGTCCGACCGCATAGCCGTTCATGCGGCTCTGGTAGTCGCCTCTGAGCAGACCGTCCACGTTGAATTTGAAGAAGTAGTCCTTCTTTTCATCCGTAGAGAGCAGGGCTCTCTGCATGTACTGTTCCCAGCGGCATACCCACGGGTCGAGCGTGTATTTCACAAATTCCAGCGACTGTTGCTCGATATTTGAGACACTCGATTTCTCAAGATCGCCGATCATGTGAGGCGGGATGCGGAAGATACGTGCGATTACATTGATCTGGAATTTACGTGTCTCTAAAAACTGCGCCTGTTCCGGTGAGATGGAGATAGGCGTATATTTCATGCCTTCCTCCAGCACAGCCACCTTGTTTGCATTAGAGCTGCCGCCGAAAGCAGAGTTCCAGCTTTCTCTTACACGCTCCGGATCTTTTACCACACCGGGATGCTCCAAGATGCCGCCGGGAGTCGCGCCGTTTGCAAAAAACTTAGCGCCGTATTCTTCGCAGGCTATTGCCATGCCGATGGCATTTTTAGCCATTGCAATCGGACTGTAGCCCACAAGGCCGTCAAAGCCAAGGCCGGGAACATGCAGCACGTCGGACGGCTGGAGTCTTACACGGCTGCCATTCATCGTGTGCGCCTCATCCTGTGATGTTTGGTATTCGTAATAAAGCTCACCGTTTTCATCGCGGTTGACCGTCATACGATTTGGCATCAGAGGATAGAGTGCGATCACTTCACCTTTGCCGTTTCGAATGATCTGCGCGTAGGCGTTTCCCCACAGGCGTAGTTGCGTCATCAATGTTTCCCGGAATACAAAGGATGTCATTTCCGGATTTGGCTCATCGTGAAGCAGGAAGTATAGCGGGTGATTTATCGCTTTTTCCTTGCTGCCGCCTTCGCCGTATCGATAGAGGTGAATCGGCAGTCCTGCCACCGCCTCAGACAGAATACGGACACAGGAATACACCGCCGTCATCTGCATGGCGGAGCGCTCCGTTACAGCCTTGCCGGAGGTCGTGCCGCCGAAGAAGAAGCGGTAGGAACTTCCGGTTGTTGAATTGGTAGGCTTATCTCTTGAACGAAACAGTCCTGAAAATATGCTCATATTGATCACCTGCCTTTCAGATAAATAAAATGCCTCTGTCGTCATAGACAGAAGCACCGTTGTCATTGCCGCAGCGGATCGCACGGTCAAGCGCCATGATGGTGGCGATAGCACCGTCGATCTTCTCTGTAGATTTTTCCTTGTCAGCCTTGATATTTCCGGCTGGGTCAGTACGGATGAAGATGTTATCCATATTCAGCGGAGCACCGGGTGGCCGCCGTGAGCGAGCTTTTGCTCAAGTGTCAGCTTCATGAGTTCCTTTGTGGGCGGGCTCATATCCTTAAAGCCCCTGTCCGAAGGGCACGACAGTAAAGCCCATGTTCTCCAAGTTCTGAACCATCTGGACTGCTCCCCAGCGGTCGAATGCGATCTCGCGGATATTGAAGCGCTCGCCGAGGCGCTCGATGAATTTCTCGATATAGCCATAATGGATGACATTGCCCTCGGTGGTCTGCAGCATGCCTTCCTTCTCCCAAGTGTCATAGGGCACGTGATCGCGTCTCACGCGAAGCTCCAGCGTATCCTCTGGTACCCAGAAGTACGGGAGGATCACATACTTGTCGTCTTCATCCCGTGGCGGGAATACCAGTACAAAGGAAGTAATATCCGTAGTGGAGGACAGGTCAAGACCGCCATAGCAGACACGGCCTTCGAGGTCGTCCTCATTGACCGGAAAGGCGCAGGCGTCCCATTTATCCATTGGCATCCAGCGGACAGCCTGCTTTACCCATTGATTAAGGCGCAGCTGCCTGAAGAATTCTCTTCACCGGGGTTTTGCTTTGCCGATTCGCAGGCCGCTTCCACCTTGTCAATGCCGACTGTGATACCGAGAGGGGTTCGCCTTTTTCCACACCTCCGGATCAGTCCAGTCCTCGTCAGGTTCCGCACCATAAATGACCGGATAGAAGGTTGGATCGACCTTCCTGCCATCGAGGATGTCCTGCGCTTTCTGGTGGACTTCATAGCAGATGGTGTTTGTATCATTTCCGGCTGTGGTAATCAGGAAATACAGCGGCTGCATTCTGGCATCGCCGGAGCCCTTTGTCATTACATCAAAGAGTTTCCGGTTCGGTTGGGTGTGCAGCTCATCGAATACCACACCGTGGATGTTAAAGCCGTGTTTACTGTAGGCTTCTGCAGAAAGCACCTGATAGAAGCTGTTGGTAGGCTCATAGATGATCCGTTTCTGGGAGGCCAGTATTTTGACGCGCCGGTTAAGCGCCGGACACATCCTCACCATATCAGCTGCAACATCAAAAACGATGGTAGCCTGCTGTCTATCTGCAGCGCATCCGTACACTTCGGCGCGTTCCTCACCGTCACCGCAGCAAAGGAGCAGGGCGACCGCAGCGGCCAGCTCTGACTTTCCCATCTTCTTCGGAATTTCGATGTAGGCCGTATTGAACTGACGGTAACCGTTCGGCTTCAGGACACCGAACAGGTCGCGGATGATTCGTTCCTGCCAGTCGATGAGCTCGAAGGGTTTTCCTGCCCATGTGCCTTTGGTGTGGGTGAGCTGCTCGATGAACATCACAGCGAAGTCCGCCATCTGCTTGCTGTAGTGAGAAGTCTCTGCCATGAAGCGGGTCGGCTTATAGTTTTCAGTTTTCGCATTGGCACGGTGGCCGCCTCCTTTCAGGGCAAAATAAAAGACCGCCATAGCGATCCGGTATCAGTACGAGAGAAAGAGCCTTCTGGCTCAGTCTCCCGGAATATTCATATTCGGGGTTTAATGCTTAGTTGTGGTTCTCCAGCAGGATGCAAAGCGCCATCTCTGCTTCTTTGCAGGTGGGATGAATGTCCCAGCCTCTGTCGTAGTTGCAAACGATCGTGCCGTCAATCTTGATCATGAGCTTGCTGATCCTGCCGCCATTGATGCCGTAAGTTTCGCTTGGCTCATCGTAGTGCTTTACCCAGTAGTGGCACTTGGTATATTTTTCCTTGTCCTTGGCATCCGGGATGCCGATCACTCCTTCGCTCCACATTTTCCTTACGCCTCCTTTACCGTCATCTTGAAGGCCGGGATGAGGGCGTGCTCGTCGCTTCCGAAGTGGGTGTAGCGCTCCTTGACCTTTACAATTCCGTCCAGCGTGCAGCCGAGCTCCTCAAACTTTGCAATGGTCTCGATGAGGCTTGAGAAGGTGGAGCTGATGGTGAATTCCTTTACTCCGAGCTTCCGGCAATCTGCAAGGATCGCTTCGATGTCGTAATCCCAGATGACTTCGGCGAAGTTCGGCAGGTCGTTTCCGGCTTCCTTGCTGTAAAGGTAGGCCTGTCCCAGCGTCCAATGGCATCCGATCTCTTCCCAGCGCATTCCGGGCTTTGCGTTTTCTATGGCTTCGATTGTGTACTTCATGGTGGTTCCTCCTTGTGGTTGTTTTCCCTTTTGGTATGTACATATATCACTCTGAACGCCTGAAATAGCAAGCTATTTATCGAAATATATGTGACAATCCTGCAGGAAGTTTTGAGGCCTAAATTGTGTAGTTTATGCCTCGCCGGTCAGAATGAAATTCACGTATTCTTTCCGGTGATCCTCAAGGTATAAAACCAGCTCGTAGAAGTCTCTCTCGTAGGCCAGACGCTGTACCGTGTTCACATCGAACATATTGGTAAGACCGGTGTCCCGGATGGCAAGAATCTGCTCCTTTACCTTTTCATCCATATCAGCCCACCACCTTCCGCACACGGTCGATGCCGTAGATGACATTCAGGCCGGAGCCGTTGTCCCAGTTCACCATGAGGCTCCCGGTATCGTCGACTCCCGTAACGGTTCCCTTGGTGCCGATAGGCGGAGCCTGCACATCGTCCATCTGGAGAAGCTCCACGCGGGTGCCTGCCGGGTAGCGGAGCGGAGCGCTTCAAGCTGCTCTTTCGTGATTATTCGCATGCTGCCACCTCCTTTTCCGGTGCGCCGTTCTTCCAGCTGGAGTTGCCGGAGAGGTTCTTAAGGAGAATTTTGCGTTCTGTCTTATATTCGTTTCCGATGAAGCCAAGCCGCAGGAGGAAGCAGCGGAATGCGTACTTCTCGTTGTCGACTTCCTTTTCAGTGGCACTGATGCGCTTCAGATCCATGCTCATCTTGCCAAGGGCTGCAATGAAGTGGCTGTAGGCCTTGACCTCGTCCGGCTCAGGCATCTCAGTAAACCAAGGGAAGCTGACCGCATCCTCCGTGACCTCAATGCCAAGGTCGTCAATGCCGAGTGCCTTTTTGATGAGGCTCTCCTTGGCGGTGAGGAGGTTGGTGAGATTTCCGACCGCCACCTTGTCGAGCGGGAGGCTGACAGTAAGGCCGGTGGCTTCGTCGGCGCTTTCGACCTCTTCGGTATTCTCCGGTGTGAAGCCATCCGCGATCAGGCTGTGGATGATGCGTTCCAGCTTGTCTGCGTCCTCGCAGGTTACGCTGCCTTCCTTGTCGACCGTGACGTCGCCGATCTCGTCAGCGCAGGTCGGCATACGCATGTAGATCGCCTTGTCGCCGGTGAGGTTTTCGATGGCTGCGACCAATGCTTTTCTGTCGTTTCCGGTTACGTTGTAATTTGCTTTCATGAGTGTGTTCCTCCTTTGTAAGATTTCGTTTTCTGCTGTGCCTTTCGGCATGTATATACATCACTCTGAAAGCCTTATTTATCAAGCAATTTTCGACATTTTCTGAGATAGAAAATCGCCGAAGAATCCGGGCAGAAATTGTGTATTATACACCCGCCGTCGGAGAGGTCTCGACTTCCTTTGCCAGAGCGGAATAGAGGAGCTTTTCGCGTTTCTTATTACATACACATTCTCCTCATCACCGGTATCCTCCACGTAGCGACGAAGGATGACAGAGGCGTACTTCGGATCAAGCTCCATCATGTAGCAGATACGGTTTAACTGCTCACAGGCCATCAGTGTGGAACCGGAGCCGCCGAAGGTATCAATAACTACAGAATTCTCCTGAGAGGAGTTCTGGATGGGATAGCCCAGAAGATCGAGCGGCTTGCTGGTAGGGTGATCCTTATTGCGCTTTGGCTTATCGTAGTTCCAGATGGTGGTCTGCTTGCGGTCGGAATACCACGGGTGCTTGCCGTTTTGCAAAAAGCCGTAGAGCACAGGCTCGTGCTGCCATTGATAATCGGAGCGACCGAGCACGAGGCTGTTCTTTACCCAGATACACACCGGCGAGGTGGAAGCCTGCGTCAATGAATGCCTTTCGGAACGTGAGCCCTTCGGTATCCGCATGGAAGCAGTAAGCGGCTCCGCCTTTTTCGAGGTGGTCAGCCATGTTCTTAAAAAGCTGCCAGCAGGAACTTGTAAAATTCCTCGCCCTTGAGAGAGTCGTTCTGGATCGTAAGGCCGTCCGAGGCTTTGAAAGATACGCCGTAGGGCGGATCGGTCAGGACGAGATTTGCTTTCTTGCCGTCCATGAGCTTTTCCACATCTTCCGGCGAGGTGGCATCGCCACACATAACACGATGCCTGCCGACTGCCCAGATGTCGCCGGGCTCCACGAAGGAAGCCTTCTCAAGGGCAGCGGTGAGGTCAAAGTCATCATCGGCGATGTCCTTTTCATTCCCAGTACCGAGCAGCTTATCCAGTTCACCGGCATCAAAGCCGAGGAGAGATAGGTCAAAGGACTGATCCTGCAGGTCAGATAATTCGACCGACAGCATTTCCTCATCCCAGCCTGCGTTGAGCGCCAGCTGATTGTCCGCAAGGATATACGCACGCTTTTGTGCTTCCGTCAGGTTCTCGGCAAAGACGCAGGGCACGGTTTCATATCCTTCCTCGCGGGCAGCCGTAACGCGACCGTGGCCGACGAGGATGTTATAATCTGCGTCAATGACCGCAGGACTCACAAAGCCGAACTCCCTGAGAGAAGCGCGGAGCTGTGCGATCTGTTCTTTGCCATGTGTCCGGGCATTCCGGGCATAGGGCACCAGCTTATCAATAGGTACCTGTTCCAATTTCTGTGTGTTCATTTACATATTCCTCCTGCTTCGAAGCAGCTGCTCCATCACGCTGTCCTGCGGGCTGCCCTCAAAGGGCTCGGTGCAGTTTTGCTTCACAATGTCGTAGATTTCATACCAGAGCAGGTTGGCCTGCTTCTGAAAGTTCATCAAAAGCTGTGTGAAAGGGCTCGCAATGGCAGCACCGGTAGTCGGGTGTTTTCCGAGCATGCCGTATTTGCTGACAGCTTCGGAGCACTGAATGTACCGGGCAAAGGCCTCAGAATAGCTTTCGAGCAGGCGCTTGTTTACCAGCCTCTCGCAGCCGCGTTCCTTGAGCCACAGCCATGTTTCCTTATAGATTTCATCTGCGCCGAGGGGCTTGCCGTCCTTCTGCAGAGCAGAGAGGTAATCGTCCGGACTCGGCATATCCATGCCTTCCAGTTCTACGCCGTCACCGATGTCGTCAACATCGAAGTCGGTCATGTCTTCTGTGAAGTCCGGCAGCTCCATACGCTTTGCAGGTGCGCCTTTCATAATTTTGTCGGCGAGGGCGTCCGGCTTGGAGCCAGCTTTGACACGCCGCCCGCCGCGATAGGTTCCGTCTTTCGCCATGTCGATCACTTCCATTTCTGTGGTGCAGGGTTTAATACCCTGTTTGAATTGCAATTTTTGCGTAAAGACCCCGCGCCGTTTTCCGGGGAAAAGGGTCGTAGAGATTTTGACCGCCCTACCGGTCGCCGCGCTCGTGGTGAATCTTCTCGTGACACGAACGGCAAAGACTCATAAGGTTGGACTCGTCATTCGAGCCTCCCTCAGCAAGCGGCACGATGTGGTGGACTTCCTCAACCGCGACGTAGCGTCCTTCCTTTAAGCACTGCTCACAAAGCGGGTGCTTATGAACGTAGCGGTCACGGATTCGTTTCCAGGCTCTGCCGTAGCGTTTGCCGGGAGAGTAGCCGCGCTGGAACTTCTCGTAGTGCTGTTCCATGACCTTGGCGTGCTCCTCACAATAAACACCGTCCGTTAGGTGTGGGCAGCCGGGATAGCGGCACGGTCGTTGTGGTTTTCTTGGCATAAGCCGTGCCTCCTTTCAGGGCATAAAGAAAGCCCTGCAGGGTGTTCCCGCAAGGCTTGCGTGCTGCGCGTGCAGCTGTTTCTTTATTCTTTTCGCTGATTATATACTATCATAAAGGGCGGGTGGACATCTACGGACAAAGCAGGACATTTCGGGCGCATTTCAAATGATAATTGGATCATCCGGAAGCGTCACATGAAGGAGCGCTTTGCCGTGCCAACGGCGAATGGTGCGGGCATCTGCACAGAGTTCCATTCCAATCTGCTCCCATGTGCAGTTGTGGATGTAACGGTACTTCAGTACCATGCGCTCGTCGGTATCAGGAACTGCCTCAATGACCTCCCGTATCTGTTTCTTAAGGTCTGATAGCATTTCCAGCTCACCGGCGATTTTCTTTTCCAGTGTCCACAGCTTCTCAAGCGTCCGGACAAATGGTGCTTCGGTATTACGCGATGTCTGCACGCGGTCTTTATCATATTGGATAGCCGACACGCTGCCTGCCATCTCACGCAGGTTTTGTGCTTCCATCGTGTCGGACTTGATTCTCTGATCAAGGCGGTAGGCCTGATGGAGATATTCTTTTACTGTCATAAGGACTTCGCCTCCTCTCGTAGTTTTTTTGTATGAGATACTCGCCGTCTACACTCGTCAGTGTTTTTGTACCAGCCGGAGCGGAAGAACCGTTCACATTCCATTGCATCCGACATGGCGGCTTGATTGCCGGGCTTCTTTTTCAGGCGCTTCAGGGCGTCCCGGTAATCCTTCACTGCCTGCAGCACGATAGCGTTGGCGAGATTTTCATAAGGATCGGTCATCACACCATCTCAAGGTCAGCCTTGACCGCGTCAATCAGTGCAGTCTGCGTCATTCTTTTTTGGATAGCGCCTTTACGATCTTTTCGTCGATGGTGCCCTTGGTAATAATGTGCTGGATCACCACAGTGCCGGATTCTTGACCTTGCCGCCAGAGACGGGCGTTAGTCTGTTGATATAATTCCAGAGACCATGTAAGGCCGAACCACACAAGGGTGGAGCCTCCGGCCTGAAGGTTCAAACCGTGACCGGCAGAGGCCGGATGGATGACTGCTACAGGAATCTTTCCCGCATTCCAGTCAGCAATATCGCGGCTGGTCTTGATCTCCCGGACATTGAAGCGGTTCTTGATGCGGCTTAGGTCATGTCGGAACCAGTAGGCCACAAGAAGCGGTTTTTCATTGGCGGCCTCGATAATATCCTCCAAAGCGTCCAGCTTCCTATCGTGGAACTCGATGACCTCACCGGTATCGGCATATATGGCACCATTTGCGAGCTGTGAGAGCTTGCCTGTAAGCGATGCGGCATTGGCAGCAGTCACCTCACCATCAGGGAGCTGCAATATGAGCTCCTGTTTCAAATCTTCATAACGGCTGCTCTCAGAGTCAGAAAGCTGCACTTCATATTCTGTTGAAACCAGCTCCGGCATCTTCAGATGGTCGGTAGATTTCATGGAAATCGTGATATCCGAGATCCTCCGATAGATGGCGTCCTCCGCATAGGGCAGTGGCTTGTAGGAGTAGATGATCTCGCCGTTTCTCTTGTCCGGCATGAAGTAATTTGTCCGGTACTGTGTGATAAAGCGTCCGAGGCGCTCGCCCATATCCAGTACTTTAAACTCTGCCCACAGATCCATGAGGCCGTTGGAAGAAGAAGAGTGCCGGTCAGGCCGATAATCCGGTGAATCCGTGGCCGTACCTTCATCAGCGACTTAAAGCGCTTGGATTTATGATTTTTGAAGGATGACAGCTCATCGATCACCACCATATCGAAGTCAAAGGGAGAGCCGGACTCGTCAATGAGCCACTGCAGGTTCTCACGGTTGATGATCGTGATATCCGCTTGCTGCATGAGGGCGGCTTTTCGCTCCTTCGGTGTCCCGACTGCGACCGCATAGGTAAGACCTTTTTAGGTGCTCCCATTTCTGGATTTCTGCTGGCCATGTATCGCGGGCGACTCTTAAAGGGAGCCACCACTAAAACGCGATGCACTTCAAAGCTGTCAAACAACAGGTCATATACTGCCGTCAGGCTGATGATCGTCTTGCCAAGTCCCATATCTAAAAGGACTGCGGCCACAGGGTGCTTTTCAATATAGCGGATGGCATAGTCCTGATAATCATGTGGATTGAAGTTCATCGATTATCCCTCCAATCTGCTCCGGATCGTCAATGACATATACCCGGTAGCCAAGTTCCCGCAGCAGCCTGTGGCGTGAGAGCTGGAGAGGGCGTGGCTTTTGCCGGGTGCCTTCAGCTCCGCGAAACCGATATGGCCGTCAGGGAGTAATATCAGGCGGTCGGGCATTCCTGCGAAAGAGGGACACACCAGCTTAAGTGCAATGCCGCCGTTCTTTTTCACCGCCATAGTTAACTTGTTTTCTATCTGTTTTTCTATCATTGCAAACCTCCGTCAGGCGTTAATTTCAGGGGATGTGCAAGGTGTATCAATGGTATTTACCAAACTTTTTCTTATAGCTATTTTTTATAGGCCTAAGAGAGTTTTTATATATGACCTTGATACACCTTGTCATAGTCCCGGATTACTGCAGAAAATCTTCCTCTGCGCCGTTATCATCATGAATCTTTAAGCCCTTAAAATAGCGCTTCCGATTCAGTGTCAGCCGCTCGAATCCGGCTTTCTCCAGCGCAAAGTAAAGTCTGCCGTGCTGCGCACATACTCATTGCAGTCCAGTGAGTAGTTGCGGTATGCCTGATAAAGTGCCGAGGAGCTTTCCTTAAAGGACTCATCTACATCGCACTTCTCGTCCAGAAAATGTCCGAACCAGTCGTTCTGGCTGCGATATTCATCGATGGCCTTCGTCACGCAGTCCGGTACCGGAATCTGGTAGTCCAGCGCGATGACCTTTTGGCTCCTTCGATGATCCATGCCAGAATGCTTTCACCGGCATTTTCATACAGGTACTCACCGTAATTTTTGATGTCGGCCTTGCCATCGATCTTGGCATTGAACGGAATTACAATGAGCCTGCGCCAGATACCATCGTCGGAGGCGGAGACGCGCGGCAGGTGGTTGGTATAGAGCACGAGGGTGTGGCAGGGCTTGAAGGAGAACGGGTCCTTGTACTTTTTCTCGGCGAAGACGTCGTCCGTGGAGCAGAGCTGCTTGACGGTAGAGTCGTTGAGCCTTGCACCTTCCTGCATTTCCGCAGCGATCAGCAGGCGTTTGCCTTTGACCTCAGCCATTTCAGGCTTGATGTTTCTGCGGCAGCCGACAGTCAAGGTATCTGCGGAGATGTTTCCACTGTAAAGACCAAGCACACGGGATACCGCATTCCAGAAGGTGGACTTGCCGTTGCGTCCGTCGCCGTATGCGATGATGAGCGCCTCCACAAAAACTTTCCCGATAGCAGCAAGGCCGCAGATCATCTGTACATAGTCGATAAGCTGCTGATCCTTCTGGAAAATCAGATCCAGATTATCCTGCCAGAGCTGCGCTCCTTTACTGCCGGGTGACACGGACGTGATTTTCGTAATAAAGTCATCTGCTGAGTGCTCGCGGGCTCCGGCCATACCTTTACGAAGGTCGTAGGTCGCCTCCGGTGTGCAGAGCAGGAAGCAGTCTGCGTCCAAGTCTCTCGGCGAGATTTCCAGCATCGGGTGCGTCTCTTTGAGGGTAGATGTAATGTTCTTGGAGTCGCGTCTTCGGACGGCAAAGCTCTGGTAGGCCTTGGCAGCAAGGAACTCCTGATAGGCCGCCATCTGCTCGTCGCTCATCAACTGTTCGGCTTTGGCCTTGGATGTGTTATCAAGGATTTCCTGCGCTCCGCAATTTTTGAGCTTCTGCAGAGCCTCCATCATATTTTCGATTGGCTTCAGCGAGCTGCCTGCGGGTGAGTTCATGAGCAACGGCCTGTGCGCCGGGCTCTGTTTCCTGCCAGTAGTGATCGCTGTATCGGATAAAATGGGTGGCCGGTGAGTAGCGCAGCTCGTTTGCAAAATACTTCGAGAGCACCTCGGCCTGCCCGACGTCGGAAAAGTCCTCCGGCTTATAGCTATTCTCATCGTTATAAACTTCCGGAGGGACATAACCGTCCTCACGGCTGATCTTGGAATAAAAGCGCTGGGCGCTGTGCCAGATTGTATTAAGCTCGCTGTTATCCAGAGGCGGCACGCAGATCGCGGCCTTTTCCAGAAAACTTTGGTAGGCTTTTTCCGTATCGCCGTATTTCTTAATGACAATACCGGCAAAGCGGGACATGGTAGCGTTACGGCTTCCTTCCGGGATCACGACATCTTTTTCATGCCCGCCGGGCAGGTCTGAATCGAACTCGTCGTCATTCAAAAATTCCGTCAGGTTCATGCGACCGGGATAGGAGCTCCACATTCGGCTCCTGTGTTCCGAAGAAGAAGCGAGCAGCATCCAGAGCCTTCGTATCAAAATACGGAAATATGGAATTGACCAGCTTCTTCATATCGCTATAGAGGGCGGCATCCGTCACTCGGTCGATGGAAAGAGCACATGGAACTTTGGCCTTGCCGGTTTGCCGTTTTTCTCGCGCTGATTAAAGCGGCTGTAATGGATGGCGAGGCTTACTCCCGGAAATGCCTCCAACACGTCTGCCGGTGTGATCCAGTCTTTCGGATCTTCTGAATGGTCATTATCACAATCCACGGGAAGACAGTCAGCGGAGAGAAAGTTGTCGCTGTTGCGGTAGTGATTTTTGTACTCGCGCACACATAGTCGTGACCGACTGCGTCTCTCATGCTGTCCGCGTCCATGACAACGGTCTTATGCGGATAGGAGCAGTTTCCGGGATTGCCGATAAAATCGGCGCTATACAGGGTAAACATCAGTCGTACACCTCCTCCGATTCTTCTTCCAGCACCTTCGTGATAAATTTCAGGGCGCGGATCATAGTTTCCAGTTCGCAGTCGCCGCCGAGGGTAACTTCAAAACCGTTGCAGCCGAATCTGTCCATAAAAGGCCTGATATGGATATCTGTGCTGGCTTCATCGGAAATGCGGAAATAAGTGCGTCCGCCGTGGCCGGTGTCGCCACCTTTGTAGCCGGTCGTCCCGGCTTCGACCTGCAGGATATTGGCACTTACACATCACGGGTGTAGGTAGTAATCTCCGTGCCATCGAAAAGCTCTCTGCGATTTTCTTTAATTTCATACATAGCGTTAAACCTCCTGACATTCTTCTGTGAAATAGCGCAAGCGATAGTCCTTCCACTTGGCGCGTTTGATTTCTGCTTCCATACCGGATGAGATGCGGCTGCCGAATACCCAGACTTCAGCGCACTTGCTCATGAGGGCATTTCCGAAAAACAAGCCAAGCTCACGTTCCTTGGGCTTGTTGTCGTCAAGGAACTGCGGAAACAGCAGGTGCGGTGCGATAGGGATATATCCCTTTGTCCACGGCATACCGACTGTAGCGTCTGGCGTTGGCTACGTTTGTCTCCACATCTCCGGAAAACGGAGAGCAGATGTAGACGATAGGCCGGAAAGCACGAAGGACTGCTTTTCATTTGCTGCAATCCGGGAGAGTGCTTCACCTGCGGTTGGGTCAGGATAGCCTTCGCTGTTGCGATAATCGTTGCTCACTCAAAAGTCCTCCTTTCCGGGCAGACTTAAAGGCGTCCACCTCCAATTTCCACTGGAGATGAACGCCTGATTTGAGCGGACGATTTTTAATCTTTTTTGTAGAAGGGCGTGGTGTAACCGTCTGCGCGGAGCTTCAGGCCTTTTGCCCACGGCGGAGTCCTGCCCATCTGTTCACAGAGAACGTCAAGAGACATGCGAGGGTCTGCTTCGATGACCACCTCATCGTGGATATGCATGACGATGGAGCAGCAGCGAAGGGTCTTCATGGCATAGCAGAGAATGTCGCGGGAGGTTGCCTGCACGATATTTTCCACGAATTTCGGCCCGTATGAATCGAGCCGTTCCCATTTTTTCGTGCTGCCGATGCCCTCATAGGTAATACACTCGCCTCCGAATTTATTCGTACCGACCTTTGGCTTCACATAGGCGAGGTTCCGTCCGGAGGGCAGCGTAATAAAGAGCATCCCGGAGCGGCAGGAGAAAGTAAGCCCGTAGCTGCTGGTTGTGTGTTTATACTTCACAGCCTCCATGACAGCGCGGTCGACATCCCACCAGAATTTTACGATGTTAGGATTTGTCTGCCGCCATGCATCCACCAGCGGAGGAAGCTCATCTTCGGAGAGTCCCATCTCTATAGCGCCCATTGCCTTTAAGGCACCGACCGAGCCGCCATAGCCGAGCGCGAGTTCCGCAATTTTGCCTCTTTTGGCGCAGATGGCCGTTAATGCCATGTTTCTCAACCGGAACATGGAACATCTGACTGGCACTGGCGCAGTAGATGTCACCTCCGGTTTCAAAGACCTTTTGACGCCACGTCTCACCGGCATACCACGCGATGACTCTTGCTTCGATGGCGCTGAAGTCGGAAACATAAAATTGCGTACCGTCCTTCGGAATGAATGCTGTTCGGATCAGCTGAGAGAGGGTGTCCGGGACGTCTTCATATAAGAGCTTCACAGCATCGAAGTCGCCGGATTTGACAAGGGCACGAGCATCGGCCAGATCCGGGAGATGATTTTGCGGGAGGTTTTGTAATTGTATAAGCCTGCCTGCCCAGCGTCCGGTACGATTAGCGCCGTAAAATGCAAACATGCCGCGAGCCCTGCCGTCATCACAGACCGCACGCTCCACCGTCTGATATTTCTTGACGGAGGATTTGGCAAGCTGCTGTCGGAGTTCCAGAACGGTCTGAAGTTCGGGCGGAGCGGTTTTGATAAGCTCTGCCACGACTTTCTTTCCAAGGCTGTCGGTTTCGAGTCCGTTGTCGGAAAGCCACTGTTTCATTTGCTGGACGGAGTTTGGATTATCAAGTGCTGTCATATCTTTCATGGCAGCAGTCAGTTCTGACCGGGAGCGTGAGTCCATTTCGATGGCTTTCTTTACCAGATCCATATCGAGCCGGACACCACGGTCATTGATTTCCTGATCGATGTGGTATTCGTCCCAGACTTCCTCCGGTACAGGGAACTTGGCAAGACGATCCTTAATGCCGATCTCGGTTTCTACATCGCGGATGTTATATTTTTTTGAAGGCCTCCCACTTGTCCGGCGCATGGAAAGGGTGGTTCCTTGTGCGACCGCCGTTTGTTTTCGTCGGAGCACAGGGCACGGAGAAGTATTTGATCAGGTCTTTTCCCTCCGTGAGTTTCTGTTTTCAAGACCAAGGACGGCACCGACGCCTTCCAGAGAGAGCGGCAGTCCCATTGTTGCCGCCCAGACCATAGAGCAGCGCCAGCTTTCCGGATTCAAGAAGCGTGCGCATTCGGTCGAGAGAGGGTGGTTATCATGGAAGGGATCAAGGCTTACCCAAGATCACGGAGATATCGTGATAAGCACACCCGTTCAAAATTTGCGTTGAAAGCCCATTTGATGACAGTATCATCAGTCAGAGCATCTATAATTTCCTGCGGCAGACGTTCTCCTGTGCAAGGTCGATGACCGTCACCTCGGAGCCATCGGAGCTGTAGCCGAACAGCAGTATCTCAAAATCCGGTGACTCGGCATATTTATATACGCCACATTTGGATAGGTTCACGTCGCTGTAGGTTTCGATATCAATACTAAGTGTTTGCATAGATTTTCACCTCAATTCAAACAAGCGGCTTAAGATCACTCCTAAGCCGCCTGCCGGTACTGGATTATTTCAGGGATTCCATACGCTTGATATGGTATTCGTCGTCCTGCGCGGCCTTTTTTCTCCTCGCGTTTCTCACGCTTGAAGTCGTTAATCACCGTCTGGATGGCGACCACTGCCCAAGACAGGACTACGATGCAGAAGCATCCGATCAGGATGTTGCAGAGAAGGGATGAAATCATAACTGTGCTTTCCATTGTTTTGCGCTCCTTTCCTTAGTTGAGAAAATCTTCATCGTCGTCAGTAGCAAAGTCGGACTCAGCGCTTGCCTTGCCACCAAGAGGCTCACCGTCGCGGATCTTCTGCAAATTGTTAAGCCCGCAGGCGATTCCCTTGTTGCCGGAAGAGTTGAAAGCATAAAACGTGATGCTGGCTCTACCGTACACGCCGCTGTACACTTCGGAACGGGTAAGAATCGGATTCAGGTCTGCGTCCACGATGCCGGGAGCAGAGGTTGCATTGGCATTAACGAAGTAGGCATTCTTGTAGGCCTCGTCGTCCGGACGCTCTGCATCGCCGTCACGCAGAGGAGTCTTCAAACAGAGAGAGCAGGTACGGACTTACCATTGCCCTTGAGCTTGGCCTCGCCCTCCTTGTAAGCGGCCTCAATGGCAGCTTCAATCTTGGCGATGGTCTTGGTATCAGACTTCGGGATGATCAGAGATACGCTGTACTTCGGAGTACCTCCATTGATGGATTTCGGCTCCCAGACATTCGCGTAGCTCCAGCGGGTGTCAACACCGGTGATTACCTTCATAGGATTGTTGATTTTTACATTCTTGTTCATTGTAATTTTCCTCCATAAAATCAGTTTTGGCTGTATTCATTGCCGGGCGCTTGTCGCTATCCGGCACGAGCGTGGGTTTGCCTTGCGGCTTTTCAATGTAAGCCGTTAGGAGTTCATCAAAGCGGGATTTGCCCAGCAGCTTCTGCATGGCGGTGATGCCGAGCAGCTTTTTTCTCATACGGGTCAAAGCCTGCTTTCTCGACCGCATCAATGACGGCGGCCTCGTTGCTGTATCTGCGGTTGCTGCGTCCTTCGACGAGCTTAAAGCCAGTCCATTCCTTACCGGAGAGAGCCTGCTGCAGAGCATATGCCTTCACATCGGATGCCCAGCTAACCAGTTCATCTACCTTGCCGAGAATGACCTCGATCTCGGTATCTGTAAGCAGTGGCGGGAGCTTGAAATCATGCTGCGCGAGCTTCAGATTTGCCTCGGCTCTGGCGCGGCACTCGTTCTTAGCCTTACAGAAGCCGCACCATTCACCGCACAGGAAGTTCCCGTCACCGGCAAAAGCCAGATCTGCGGTAGGCTTTAGGACTTCATCCGCCCAGCGATACAGGTCGTTCTTGCTGATTTCGTAGGTGCTGACGTTCTGTCGTCTCGGTTGGTAAATGGTCATGGAAACCTGTTCGATGTCGTAAATGTCATCGAAAAGCTCCAAAGCGCCGAGGGCATAACACTGCATCTGCGGATTCTCCTCTGCGGAGACTAAGACGCCTAAGCCGTGCTTGTAGTCGATCACCCGGAGCGTACCGTCTGCAATGATGACGCAGTCGCCGGTGCCGAAGCCCTGTTCTACCCAGCGGGAGAAGTCTACACGCTGTTCGATAAGTACTACTGGGTCAGCACAGGTCTCCTTGGCGGCTTCGATCTGCTCCAGCACATATTCTGCATAGCCGCTGGTGCAGTCCTCCATTTCCTCGGAATACCACTTGAGGCTGTCGGTCGGGTCTTCTGAAGGAAGTCCCAGCGCGGTTTTCAATTTGTGCTCGCCAAGTGCGTGAGCGTCGGTGCCTTCTGCAGCGTAGTCTGATCCTTTGTCATCATAGGTTTCGCAGAGCCTTGCCGACGGTGGGCAGTGCAGCCACCTGTCGGAGCTGGACGCGGACAGGATCGCGTGTGCTTTAGCTGCCATTGCCGATCACCTCCGCGTCCTTCATCAGGGCTTCGTAGTTTGCCGGATCGATCTCCGAGAGCTTTGCAGCACCGTACTTTTTAAGCAGGGCGCGTACTACTGCGGTATGACCGGCACGGGACTTTTCGGCAAGGACGGCTCTTACGTCCTCCAGCTTGAGTTCAGACTTCGGTTCTTTCTTTGTGGGAGCTTCCGTGGCCTGCGCTTCGTTGCCGTCACCGGAAAACTGCTGGTAGAGCCAGTCGGCTGCGGCATTAATAGAAGCAGCAGCGGTGCGGAGCTCTTCGATGATCTGTGCCATTTCTGCCATTTTTGACATTTTCTTTTCCTCCTTCCTCGGATTGGCTTGCGGCAAGTACCCGGAGGTTCCTTGCCAGTCTGGCGGATACGTGACTGATGGAATTCAGGAGTTTGATCTCCTCATTCACGTTGCCGCCGGTGTCTGCATAACTGCGGTACATCATGTTCACCTCGCTTTCTAAAGGCTGTGTTCTCTTGCCTTCACCTTCCACTGGAGATGAGCTGTCGATTTGAGCGGAGGATTTTATAAAAGTTTTCCGACCACCATCCGAAAAGAGATGATGGCCGGAAAGAATGTGGTTCGTGGTGTTTGTATTACTTATCGCCGCTGATCCTACGAAGATCGGTGCGGTACTTCTTCATCTGGTCAGCAAAGGTCTTCTGCGGACGACCGAGCTCTCTTGCAATGGCACGGTCGGAGATACCCTCCGGGTGATCCTTCCAAAGCTGGATGATGGTATCGGCCTCCGGGTCGAGTTCACGCAGACGTGCAAAGAGCTGCTCCAACAGCATACGGTCGGCTATGACTTCATCCATCGGTTTGCTGTTGTCAGGGATATAATCGCCGAGTGTGCCGTTGCCGTCCGGGAGAGGCTGATCCAGAGAAGTAATGTCACCTCCTGCATGGTATTCGCAGCCGATGCAGTCGCCGTCACATTTCCAGATGAAGCGGTAAGGACACATGCACCTGCCGTGATCCTGCTCTTTGTGGCGAATACGGTCGGCTTCCTTATAGAAAGAGTCGTGCTGAGCTTTGGTGACCGGCACTTTCTCGCCGGTGCTTCGAACGTAGATAAAATAGGTCTTCTGATTGTCATTGTTTTGCATAATAAAACCTCCGATTTTCGCGTGGTTCCCGAACCGGAGGTCTTATGAAAAAAAGAGCGTGGAAGGCCGACCGGAACGGGAAATTAATCCGTTTCAGTTGCCAACCACGCTCGTAGGTTGGTGTTTATTTACTTGTGGCCGCTATGACCGTTCGAGCCACTCTGCATGCCGGGTGAGCGTTCATAGCAGTGAGCCTTTAATGCCTTGCTCAGGGCAGTCAGCAAAATGAACTGAAAATTTCTTTGCGTTCACAAATTATTTATCAGCGAAAACTCGAAAAGAATTGAAGTTCACCGAAATCTGTGGTATAATATAAAAGCAAGTTTTGTCAGTCATCTGCTGACTGACATCATTGTACAAAATCTGGTCTTTTCGGTTATGACCGCTGATGACTACGGTTTGACCTGAGAGGTCAAAAGGAGGTATAGCGAAGTGTTTTTCATGAGATTGCTGGCGAACTCAAGACATACATGGATCCGACCGGTCGCGGTGGCGATTTTGTGATTGCACTGGTTGGAGACACTTTACGCGATCCAATGACCGAGGAAGAAGAAAAATGGCTGAGAACGACGAGTTCAATCCTCTCGCCAGCAGGATGTCGATCAATATGCTTGACCAGATTCTTGAAGGAAAGAAGTTTATTTCAAAAGCCCGTGCAGGCCTGATCTGCAGCCGCTATGACGGGCAAGACTTCGCTGAAGAAATCGATAATCTTTACGATGCCGACAAGGATCATTTGCAACAATTCCTTCTGCGTCGTGGAATATCAGTCGAAATAGATGAGCTTGGATCTGCTGTTCAGGACATTTTGAATCAGATTTTTCACGGACTTTCCAAGGGAATGCATGATGTCAATATTAATCTAACCATCCATGATCCTAAGCCCAGCATTAAGAATCTGGCTGGAGACCGTATCTATTGCGAAAACGGGAAACTTTATATCGACGGTGACGTTATTGAATTGCCAATCAAACTAAGCGACGCGCAGATTTATGATTTTGAGGCAGACTATATATCTGCACTTTGTGATGCCTACGCCGATGTACTGTCTCGTGATTCGGTCACTATGGACGATATCCCAAAGTTGCCGAAGAAGTATCAAACAAATTTTTATGACCAGCGAAAGGCATATCTGAGTGCTGAGAGTATTCAAAGATCCATCAGCGAAGTGTATGAAGACGGAGAAAATCAGTTTGATATTTTGAAGAACGATGCGTTTGATGGGATAAAAACTACCTATCTTGATGACTACGACAACGGCTATAGACGACTGTTAGAGGTGTTGAAGAAGATCTCCGATGTTCAGCTCACGAAGTCAAAGCTGTCACTAATTAAGAATTTGATAGGAAATTTAGAAAGGCTTGGAATTGTTCATATATTGGTGAACGACAAGACGATTAAATCGTGGGTTGATCCATATGCGGAGTAAAGTATTCAATACGGTATTTGAAAATATGCTGCGGGTGCTGCTTTTGGCTGATACCTTAGATACTCCGGCAAATGTGGATAGACTTGCAGCGCTGGACTTCATCTGTATTTACGGAAAAAAGTGCAAGGTGTTGGACAAGAATCTGCACGGAGATAACGAGTTCGGTTTTGCCGAATTTGCTAACAAGCGCGAAAAAATAACTGAGGCGATAAAGCTCTCAGTCAGGAATGATTTTATAAATGTTGAGCATACAGAACGGGGCTTCCTATATAGCATTAACGACAGAGGGCGCGAGATCGTTCAGAATATCCAGTCCTCATATGCAAGAGCGTATACGGTAGGAGCTAAAATTGTATGTAGGAAATTTTCAGGTTTTACCGATGATGGTGTTTTGCAGTATATAAGCGACCGGGCGATGGAGTCAAAGGAGGCGTAAGGATGCAAAAGTTCATGATCGAAAAATTACGTGTATCCGGAGCCGGAAAGATTGATGGCGTCGTTGATTTTACAGATGGATTAAATATCATACAAGGCAGGTCAAACACTGGTAAAACGTGGATACTGAAATGCATATACTATCTTTTCAGTTCTGATACAAGACCTTACTCACCGCTGACTGGCTACACAGATATCGAGGGAACCTTCCTCACGGAGAGGTATGGCCGGATCAAGATTTCCAGAAAGCTTGATGAGGAAAAGGTTACTGTTGAGGCAGAAAATGAAGAAGTAGAAAACGGCGAGTATGATACAAATTATAAAAAAGATAACTCAAGATATCTGAACGATCTGTGGCTACGTATCATCGGTCTTAATGAGACGATTGAGGTTCGAAGACTGCGCGGTATGCAAGAGAGCGTTTGTCATGGACTAACATTGCCAGCGTTTTCTTTGCCGATGAAAATGAGATTGATAAGTCTGAGTCACTGGTGATTAAGGACTCGCGATATGAAACGCCTCTGATCGCTTCCTTATATTATTTGCTGACGGGCGACTATAAAAAGGGCGTGCAGGAGATTACGAAACCGGAAGTAGCAACGGCAAAGAAGAAGGCCGTAGTTGATTATATATCGATGAGCAGGTTGCCGTCTTGACCGAAAAGCGAATCAGCTACATCATGCAGCTGGAAGAACTGAAAGGCACAGATATAGACAAAGAGATGCAGGAACTCTCCGAGCGCATCCAAGAAATACAGCAGGAAATAAAAGATCTGATGGAGGAGAACACTGCCATCGTAAGACAGGTCGCTGAATACCAGCAAGAAGACGCAAATTGCCGTGTCCTTGTTGATCGATATGAATCGCTCATCAGTCAGTACAAAAGCAGACCTGCAGAGACTTGATTTTATCTCAAAGGGCGAACAGGTGGTCAAAGATCTACCTTCTAATGGTGTTTGCCCGTTTTGTGGCGGAGAGCTTCATCCGGATGACGACGACAGTTATATAGAAGCCATAAATGCCGAAATAAAGAGGATTGCCTCCGAACTCGCAATAATTGTAGCCACAGAGGATAATGTCTGGGATGAACAGAAAACTATACAAAAAGCATCAAGGAACTGCAAGAGCGAAGAACTGAAATAAGTGCCGCTCTTGATGAAAAAATCAAGAAATCCAAAACTGCCGATACAATATGCAGCGATTTAAGGATTACACGACGCTTCAAAACGGAATCGATTTTGTGAATGATCAGCTGGCTATTCTTGGAGATAAGAAAGTCTCAGAACTGAAGAAAAAGAAAAATCCTCCTCTCTACCACGCAAAGCAGGAATTTGAGGAAAAAAGTGGGAACTGGCTTCAATATAATCCTTAATAGGATACTAAAAGAATGTAATTATCGTTCTGTCGGATATGCCAGTTGGGACTTTTCTACATTTGATATTCTCATGGATGGTGTTCCCAAGTCGGAGGATCAAGGCAAGGGATATCGGTCTTTCCTGAATTCAGTGGTTGCACTGATGCTATACGAATACTTCAACAAAGATGATGTGTTTATAAAACCGGGCTTCCTAATGATAGATACACCGTTGTTGGGCTTCGATGAAAATGAGGATGGATTTGATGGCGAGACCATTAAGAACGGCTTGTATCAATATTTCCTTAATCATCAGGGCTCCGGGCAGGTGATCTTAGTAGATAACCTTAATGTCATACCTCAAAACATAGATTTCAAAGCAAGAGGAGTTAATGTAGTAACGTATCACAAGGACGAGAAGGACGGACACGAATACGGGTTTATGCCGAGTTGGAGAAAAGATCTCCCGAAGGAGTAGAAATGAAATTATCTTACAAAAAAATTATGGGTGAAATTGGTAGAGCAGGATATGAAAAAAACTGAGTTTGCAAAGAAGGCAAAGATAAGCTCGGCCTCCCTTGCCAAACTCGGAAAAGGTGCCAATGTAACGACGGATGTATTAGTTAAAATATGTGAAGAGTTAAATTGCGACATTTCAGATATTTGCGAAATAGTGCCGGATGAGGCTGCGGAGGAAAAAGCCTGATCGTGACATCCAAAGGAGTAAATCTATGAAAATCTTTTGACAATGTCACGGATATAGTCCGGGACGATTTAAAACAGACAGTGAAGCGTGGCAGCAAGGTTTCCATCGCTGCTGCATGCTTTTCCATGTATGCATATAAAGAGCTGAAGGCTCAGTTGGAGCAGGTTGACGAGTTCCGCTTTATTTTTACGTCTCCGACCTTCATCAAGGAGAAGGCTGAGAAGCAAAAGCGCGAATTTTATATTCCTCGTCTCAGCCGTGAGAGCAGTTTATATGGTACAGAATTTGAAATTAAGCTGCGTAACGAAATGACGCAGAAGGCCATCGCCAAGGAATGCGCGGATTGGATAAAACGCAAGGCGACCTTCAAGTCTAATGTTACCGGAGAAAACATGGGCGGATTTATGACTGTTGCTGCAACTTCGGAAGAAGTGGCCTACATGCCTATGAACGGATTTACGACTGTGGATATCGGGTGTGAGCGTGGTAATAACAGCTATAACATGGTTAACCGTATGGAGGCTCCCCTTCTCGACACAGTACATGCAGCTATTTGAATCGCTCTGGAACGACAAAAATAAGATGCAGGACGTGACGGATGTCATTATTTCTAATATCAGCACGGCCTACAACGAGAACTCACCGGAATTCATCTATTTCATGACGCTTTACAATGTTTTCAGTGAATTCCTCGACGATATATCAGAGGACGTTCTCCCGAACGAAGCCACAGGTTTTAAGCAGAGCAAAATCTGGGGTATGCTGTATGATTTCCAGCGGGATGCGGTACTTGCAATAATCAACAAGCTGGAAAAATATAATGGCTGCATCCTCGCGGACAGCGTCGGACTTGGTAAAACTTTCACCGCGCTGGCTGTTATCAAATATTACGAGACTAGGAATAAAACGGTTCTTGTCCTTTGCCCGAAGAAACTATCCGAAAACCGGAACACCTATAAGGATAACTACGTAAACAATCCGATTGCTTCTGATCGGCTGAATTATGATGTCCTTTTCCATACAGACTTGTCGCGTTCCGGAGGGTTTTCAAACGGACTTGATCTTGATCGTCTTAACTGGGGAAATTATGATCTCGTAGTCATAGATGAATCACACAACTTCAGGAATGGCGCAGGCACTCACGCCAACACGCAGGAGAATCGGTATGTAAAACTAATGGATAAGGTCATCCGTGCTGGTGTAAAAACGAAGGTGCTGATGCTTTCTGCTACGCCGGTTAATAACCGTTTTACTGACCTTAAGAACCAGCTGGCTATTGCCTATGAAGGCAATTCTGAATTCATCAATGAGAAGCTCGATACCAAAAAGCCGATTGATGAGATTTTCCGTCAGGCGCAGAAGGCTTTTAATGCGTGGAGCAAGCTCGATCCGGAGGCTCGGACAACAGACGCGTTGCTTCGGACGTTGGATTTTGACTTCTTTGAGGTTCTCGATAGCGTAACGATTGCACGTTCCAGAAAACACATTGAGAAATATTACAACACGGAAGAAATCGGCAAGTTCCCGGAGCGTCTTAAACCTATATCAAGGCGTCCGAGTATGACCGATCTTTCGAGTGCCATTAATTATAACCAGATTTATGAACAGCTGATGCAGCTGACTCTTGTAATCTATACTCCATCAAATTATATCTTTCAAGCAAGATGTCGAAGTACATCGACCTTTTACGCACAACAAGGGTAATAACCTTACTCAGAAAGGTCGTGAGCAAGGTATCCAGCGTTTGATGAGCATCAACCTCCTGAAGCGTCTGGAAAGTTCAGTGTATTCATTTAATCTAACACTTGGGAGAATACTGGATCTGATCAAGAGCACCATTCAGTCAATTGATAATTTTGAGAAGTACGGCAAGGCCGATCTGGATATGTATGAGGCTACCGAAAACGACTTTGATATCGATGATGAAAACAACGACTACTTTACGGTAGGCAAGAAGGTCAAAATTGACCTTGCAGACATGGATTATAAAACATGGCGTGATGAGCTTCAGCATGATGCAGATACACTTGAATTATTGACGCTTATGATAGCGGATGTTACACCGGAGCATGACTTGAAGCTACAGACCTTGCTTCACCTTTTGGATGACAAAATGAAGCATCCTATCAATGAGGGCAACAAGAAGGTGCTGATCTTCTCCGCGTTCTCTGATACAGCAGAATATCTGTACGATCAGGTGTCTGTTTATATGAAAAATAACTACGGACTGGATACGGCTGTGATTACGGGAACTATTGATGGGCGTACGACTATAAAAGGGCTGAAAGCAACGCTCAATAATGTGCTGACATGCTTCTCGCCGATTTCCAAGAGCCGCGATGTTTTGATGCCGGGTAGTACGAAGGAGATTGATATCCTGATCGCTACGGACTGTATTTCTGAAGGACAGAACCTACAGGACTGCGACTATCTGGTCAACTACGATATCCACTGGAACCCAGTGCGTATCATTCAGCGCTTCGGACGAATTGATCGTATTGGAAGCAGAAATAAATATATCCAGTTGGTAAATTTCTGGCCGGATATGACGCTGGATGATTATATTAATTTGAAGTCCCGCGTTGAGACCAGAATGAAGATTTCTGTCATGACTTCGACCGGTGATGATGATCTGATCAATCCGGAGGAGAAGGGTGACCTCGAGTACAGAAAACAGCAATTAAAGCGTTTGCAGGAGGAGGTCGTGGATATTGAAGATATGTCCACAGGTATTTCCATTATGGATCTGGGACTCAATGAGTTCCGGCTTGACCTGTTGGAATACATAAAGACTCATGAAGACCTCGCAAAGAAACCGAAAGGACTTCATGCTGTGGTTCCGGCCACAGGCGAAAATCCGGAGGGCGTGATTTTTGTCCTGCGGAATATCAACAACAGCATATGGATATACGATTCAAGATGGAAAAGCGGTGATTGACCAGCTACAAGCAGAGCAGCTAAAGAAGCTATTCAAAGCATATCTTTCAGGTCTTTCCTTGAAGGATGCGGCTAAGAAAGCTGGGATTGTTAGATATCATGCCACTATTGCGAATATGCTCACAAATAAGCGATACCTTGGGGATGACTATTATCCCAAGATTATTGATGAGGATACTTTTGAAAAGGTAGAGGCTGAAAAGTTAAGACGGGCACAAATGCTCGGCAGAATTTGGGAGCATAAACCAAAGGAAAATAGTATTAAGAAATACCAGTTCGCCATGCCAACACCGGATGAGCTTTATGATGACCCATTTAAACAAGCAGAATATGTTTATAGCCTTATAGAAAGCGAGGCGATTGATAATGACGATGAGTAGGAATGTAACAGTTATACCAGCACGAGCTCGTGTGGGTAATAACCAAGAAACTGAAAGTAAAACCAAACTTCGAGTGGCGGCTTACTGTAGAGTTTCAACTGATAGTGAAGAACAAGCCTCCAGTTATGAGGTTCAGATTGAACATTACACTTCCTACATTAAAGGGAACCCTGAATGGGAGCTGGCAGGAATTTATGCGGACGACGGGATTTCAGGAACCAATACTAAAAAGCGCGAAGAGTTTAACCGGATGATTGAAGCATGCATGGAAGGTAAAATTGACATGATCATTACCAAGTCCATCAGTCGCTTTGCCAGAAACACGCTGGATTGTTTGAAATACATCCGGCAGCTAAAGGATAAAAATATCCCTGTTTTCTTTGAGAAAGAGAACATCAATACTATGGATTCCAAGGGTGAAATCATGCTGACAATCATGGCTTCACTGGCCCAACAAGAAAGCCAGTCCTTAAGCCAAAACGTAAAGCTAGGCATTCAGTACCGCTTCCAACAAGGTGAAATTCAAGTCAACCACAACCGGTTTTAGGATACACCAAAGACGAAAATAAAAGGCTTGTTATTGTTCCTGAAGAAGCCGAAGTGGTAAAGCGAATCTATCGAGAATACCTTGAAGGAGCAAGTCTCCTACAAATAGCAAGAGGCCTAGAAGCGGATGGTATTCTCACTGCAGCTAAAAAGCCTAAGTGGAGACCCGAGACGCTTAAGAAAATACTGCAGAATGAAAAGTATATAGGAGATGCCTTGCTTCAAAAGACTTACACCGTTGATTTTCTTTCCAAAAAGCGAGTAGTCAATAATGGAATCGTACCTCAGTACTATGTTGAGAACAGTCATGAACCTATCATCCCGCGTGGAATTTTCATGCAGGTGCAGGAAGAACTGGTAAGGCGGGCTAACCTTTATACTGGAAAGAATGGTAAGAAGCGAGTTTATAGCAGCAAGTACGCTCTGTCCAGTATTGTCTACTGCTCAGAATGTGGTGAAATATATAGAAGAGTCCACTGGAACAATCGAGGCTGCAGGTCTATTGTCTGGCGATGCGTCAGCCGCCTAGAGGAAAAAGGGTCTGATTGCACATCCCCTACAGTTAATGAGGAAGTGCTACAGGCAGCAGTTGTAAAAAGCCATCAATGAGTTGCTGGCCAGTAAGGATACCTTTCTCTCCACTTTACAGGCCAATATCGAGACAGTTTTAAATGAAGAAACGACAAAATTACCAATGATATTGACGTCAAGCTGGAAGAACTGCAAAACGAACTTTTTGCGGCTTGCCAATTCCAAAACAGATTATGAGGAAGTGGCGGAAGAGATATACCGTTTGCGGGAGCAGAAGCAAAATGCACTTGTAGAGAATGCAGATCGAGAAGGGAAAAGGCAACGAATCGCTGAAATGAGTGATTTCTTGAATGAGCAATCCTGCGAGTTAGAGGAATATGATGAGCAATTAGTAAGGCGGCTAATAGAAAAAGTAACGGTATTTGATGAAAAGATGAATATTGAATTCAAATCAGGAGTCGAGATTGAAGGAAGGATATAGATTATTGAGTTAACCGCAATTAAAGGAAAATATCGCCCTTTGGCGATTTTTCCTACTTTTTATATTTTTTATATTGAATATATCACCTTATTGTGCTAAAATATAGGTTGCTAAAATAAGAATTTGGGAGGAACCGAAACTATGACAGCCTCAATGCGTTTAAGATAAGCTGGCAATAAAAAAAGCAGAATCTATCCCCGATGATAGGCTTTTTTTGTTGTGCTTATTTTTACGATATTGAGCATTCATTAGTTACGGTGAGGATATAGGTTTTTATACTATACCTTTATTTAATTATGTCTTTAATATGAATGTTTCCAAATTGTATGTATGCAGACCAAAAGCCACATTGTGGATTTTGGCCTGCATTTTTTATTGCTTAGAATACTATTTAAAATATAAATTCAAGCAAAAAATAATATGGGAGATAATAAAGATGGAAAAATATATAAATTGGAAACTTAAGTTTTATACTATATGGGCAGGGCAGGCGGTATCTTTAATCACTAGTGCCATCCTGCAAATGGCGATTATTTTTTACCTTACAGAAAAACAGGATCTGCGATGGTCTTGTCTATGGCTTCACTAGTAGGTTTTTACCCTATGCGATTTTGGGACCTGCCATTGGTGTGCTAGTGGATCGTCATGATAGGAAGAAGATAATGATTGGTGCCGATTTAATTATCGCAGCAGCTGGTGCAGTGCTAGCTATTGTTGCATTGTATACGGAGTTATCTGTATGGATGGTTATGATAGTATTGTTTATCCGTAGCATTGGAACGGCTTTTCACTCTCCGGCTCTCAATGCGGTTACGCCACTTTTAGTACCAGAAGAACAGCTTACGAAATGCGCAGGCTATAGTCAGTCTGTGCAGTCTATAAGCTATATTGTTAGTCCGGCAGTTGCAGCACTCTTATACTCCGTTTGGGATTTAAATGCTATTATTGCCATCGACGTATTGGGTGCTGTGATTGCATCTATTACGGTAGCCATTGTAAGTATTCCTAAGCTGGGCGATCAAGTGCAAAGTTTGAAACCAAATTTCATAAGAGAAATGAAAGAAGGAATTGTCGTACTGAGACAAAACAAAGGATTATTTGCCTTATTACTCTTAGGAACAATATATACTTTTGTTTATATGCCAATTAATGCACTATTTCCTTTAATAAGCATGGAATACTTTAATGGAACACCTGTGCATATTTCAATTACCGAAATCGCTTTTGCATCAGGAATGCTAGTAGGAGGCTTACTATTAGGAAGATTAGGGAACTTTGAAAAGCGTGTATTACTAATAACAGGTTCATTTTTATAATGGGGGCCAGTTTAGCCGTTTCAGGGATACTTCCTCCAAATGGGTTTGTTATATTTGTAGTTTGCTGTGCAATTATGGGCCTTTCGGTGCCATTTTATAGCGGTGTGCAAACAGCCCTTTTTCAGGAGAAAATTAAGCCTGAATATCTAGGACGTGTATTCTCTTTGACCGGAAGTATCATGTCACTTGCTATGCCGATTGGGTTAATTCTTTCTGGTTTCTTTGCTGATAGAATCGGTGTAAATCATTGGTTTTACTATCAGGTATTTTAATTATTGGCATTGCTATAGTGTGCCCCCTTGATAACAGAGGTTAGAAAATTAGATTTAAAATAAAATTATATTGGAGGGATATTTATGTATCTCATTTTCATGTAATTCTTCCTGCTAAAATCGTAGGGTTTTCCCTGCGTATAAGCAAATGAAAGCATGCGATTATAGACAGGAGGAAATAAGATGGAATTGATATTAAAAGTAAAAAGACATTCGTGTGGAATTCAAAGGACGCGATGTTTTAGATATAGATGAATTAGAAGTATATGATTATGACCGTATTGGTTTAGTGGGAGCAAATGGTGCAGGAAAAAGCACTTTACTCAGGGTACTTTTAGGAGAATTAACTCCCCCAGGATGTAAAATGAATCGTCTGGGTGAACTTGCCTATATTCCCCAGTTGGACGAAGTAACTCTGCAGGAAGAAAAAGATTTTGCACTTGTAGGCAAGCTAGGTGTTGAGCAATTAAATATACAGACTATGAGCGGTGGTGAAGAAACAAGGCTTAAAATAGCACAGGCCTTATCGGCACAGGTTCATGGTATTTTAGCAGATGAACCTACGAGCCATTTAGACCGTGAAGGAATTGATTTTCTAATTGGCCAGCTAAAATATTTTACAGGTGCGTTGTTAGTTATTAGCCATGACCGCTATTTTCTTGATGAGGTAGTTGATAAAATATGGGAACTAAAAGATGGCAAAATCACTGAGTATTGGGGAAACTATTCTGATTATCTTCGTCAGAAAGAGGAAGAACGCAAGAGCCAAGCTGCAGAATACGAACAATTTGTTGCGGAACGTGCCCGATTGGAAAGGGCTGCGGAGGAAAAGCGAAAACAGGCTCGTAAAATAGGACAGAAGGCAAAAGGTGCTTCAAAAAAAAAAAAGTACTAAAGGCGGAGGGCGTTTAGCTCATCAAAAATCAATAGGAAGTAAGGAAAAAAAGATGCATAATGCCGCTAAATCCCTAGAACATAGGATTGCGGCCTTAGGAAGTGTAGAAGCTCCAGAAGATATTCGTAGGATTCGTTTCAGGCAAAGTAAAGCATTGGAGCTCCACAATCCATATCCTATTGTCGGTAGGAAATTAATAAAATATTTGGAGATAAGGTACTGTTTGAAAATGCATCTTTTCAAATTCCGCTTGGAGCAAAAGTGGCGTTAACTGGTGGTAATGGAACCGGAAAAACAACTTTAATCCAAATGATCTTAAACCATGAAGATGGAATTTCTATTTCACCTAAGGCAAAAATAGGTTACTTTGCACAAAATGGTTACAAGTACAACAGTAATCAGAAAGTCCTGGAGTTTATGCAGGAGGATTGTGATTACAATGTTTCAGAAATTCGTTCCGTGCTAGCATCCATGGGATTTAAGCAGAACGATATTAGAAAAAGCTTATCTGTTTTAAGTGGCGGCGAAATTATGAAATTATTGCTAGCTAAAATGCTTATGGGTAGATATAACATCTTACTAATGGATGAACCCAGCAATTTCCTTGACATACCAAGCTTAGAGGCTTTGGAAATACTAATGAAGGAGTATGCCGGAACTATAGTGTTTATCACCCATGACAAACGGCTGCTTGATAATGTGGCTGATGTGATTTATGAAATCAAAGATAAGAAATTAAACTTAGTCCGATAATTATTTTACTTTTCGTATTTGACAGATCGTAAGTAGGCCAGTGAAAGGGGTTATTGATTTTATCTAAACGTTAAGTAGGTTAGACCTCTAATCAGGGAAAATAAGGCCTTCAAGATGAATTTTGAAGGCCCCCTTTCCATAGAAATATACGTAAAGCATAAGGAACACATGGCAAAAAAAGGCGTTTCTCAGCATGGGATATAGCTTTTGATATTGAAAGGAGTGATTCAGTATGATATATAATATTATTCAATCAGTGACAGAAAAATTATCCTCTTTGCCTTATATAGAAGGCATCGTATTAGGGGGTTCCCGTGCAAGAGGCACCCATACAGAGGATTCTGATATAGATATCGGAATCTATTACAAATCAGAATCATTTGACATTACAGCGATTAATCAAATTGCTACAGAGTTGGATGATGAGAATAGAAATAACCTTGTTGTACCTCCCGGAGCGTGGGGTGATTGGATTAATGGCGGCGGATGGTTAGTTATAAATGGGTATCATGTTGACTTGATTTTACGTGATATAAAACGGTGGAACAAATAATCAAAGATACGGAGCAAGGAATTGTTACTGCCAATTATCAGACTGGGCATCCCCATGGTTATATAAGTGCTATGTATCGTGGAGAATTGGCGATTAGCAAAAATACTATATGCTAAGAATGAAAGCTTATGCGAATTAAAAAACAGGCAGAAACTTATCCCAATGCTTTGCAGAAAAGTTTAGTTAACTTTTTATGTTTGAAGCAGGGTTCTCTTTAATGTTTGCTGAGAACAATATTGATAAAGACGATGTATCCTATGTTTGCGGACATTGCTTTCGAAGCATATCTTCCCTTAATCAAGTCTTGTTTGCAATAAATAAAGAATACTGTATAAATGAAAAAAAAAGGCTGTTAAGATGATTGAAGATTTTAAGATCAAGCCAAGCGATTACAAGGAAAGGGTCGATAAGGTTATTTCCTTAATATCAACTGATGTAGATTGTACAAGAAAAGGAATAGAGATTCTTCAAAGACTAGTAAATGAGGTTGAATACCTGAAAGGAGTCCATATTCAATGACGGGACCAGATAAGAAAAAGCTTTATCCGAATGAGAATATAAAGAGCGTTTGCTATATAAGTAATTTGCCTAAACGCCCTAATGTAGAAATTGGCGAATATACTTATTATAGTGATAACAAAAAGTCACCTGAGAAATTTTATGATAATATTGAGCATCATTATGAATTTCTTGGTGATAAACTCATTATAGGTAAGTTCTGTGCAATTGCAGAGGGTGTTAAGTTTATTATGAATGGAGCAAACCACAGAATGGATGGAATTACAACCTATCCCTTTAATATCTTTGGCTGTGGATGGGAAAGGGTTACTCCTACAATAGAACAACTTCCTTTTAAGGGGATACTGTGATTGGTAACGATGTCTGGATAGGTCAGAATGTAACCATTATGCCGGGTATTAAAATTGGTGATGGTGCGATTATTGCCGCTAATTCAACAGTAGTGAAAAGTGTTGATCCATATACAATATATGGTGGGAATCCAGCTAAGTTTATCAAAAAACGCTTTAGTGACGAAAAGATTGAATTCTTGCTAAAGCTTCAATGGTGGAATTGGAGCGAAGAGGAAATATTTAATAATCTTGAAATGTTAACATCCGAAGCAGGGTTAGAGCAATTAATGAATAAACAAATGTAAACTAAAGGGTTTCCCGAATAAGGTGAGTCGACTACATTGTGCACAGATTGTCGGATGGGTAAATGCATCCTCTGATAATATTGATGATGAAAGGAGGTTGTTTGATGGATTCTTTAAGAAGTATGAATAATGCATTGGCATATATTGAAGAGCACTTAACAGAGGAAATTGATTATAGTGAAGTATCTAAAATCGCTTATTGTTCAGAGTATCATTTCAAGCGGATGTTTTCTTTTTAGCAGGCATAAGTTTATCAGAATATATTCGGAGAAGAAGACTGACGTTGGCTGCACTTGATCTGAAAGATAGGGATTTGAGAATAATTGATGTAGCCGTCAAATATGGCTATAATTCGGCTGATTCATTTTCCCGTGCTTTTCATTCCCTGCATGGCATTCTCCCTTCTGAGGCAAGGAGTGAGAATACACAATTAAAAGCTTATCCTCGAATGACCTTTCAATTATCAATTAAAGGAGGATGCGAAATGAACTATCGTATTGTTGAGAAAGGACCTTTTAAGTTAGTAGGATTTAAGAAGAGAGTTCCAATTATTTTTAAAGGTGTCAATCCAGAGATTGCAAAAATGACTGAACTTTTAACCACGGATGTTATTAAACAATTAAAAGCAATTTCAAATGTAGAACCAACAGGTATTATTAGTGCTTCCACTAATTTCTCGGAAGGAAGAATGGAAGAAAGAGGAGAACTAGATCATTACATCGGTGTAGCAACTTCAAGTGATGAAACAGCAGAATTTGATGTATTAAAAATTGATGCTAGTACTTGGGCTGTATTTGAATCGATTGGACCATTCCCGGAAACACTTCAAAATGTGTGGGGTAGGATATATTCAGAGTGGTTTCCATCATCAGGATACGAGGCGGTTGAAGGTCCTGAAATTTTATGGAGTGAGAGTCCAGACACTGGGAATCCTAAGTATAGAAGCGAAATTTGGATTCCAGTAAAGAAAAAAAGACTATTAACTACATCAATGTTTACGAAAAGGGCGCTCCTATTAAGAGTGCCCTTTTCGTAAACGGTACGATTGGTGAATGTTTGGCGTAGCTAATTTCGGGTTGTGCTAGGCACCCCCGAAACAATAAAAGCTTAACTTCACTGATAATATACTCTTCCTCAATTTAATTATAACATATACAAAATTGCAAATATAGACTGTTCGTTCTGAATTTCAACTGCTATACTTCGATAGTATATTAGTGAGATTTGTTGGGGGATTTGGGATAGTGATTATTTTGGTCTGCTTCATTAATCGACGAATTGGCAAAAGGCAAGCCAATGGAGAAGATCTTGAGCAGTTGAAGTTCTGGATATACTCATCATAACATTCAATTAATTTGGAGGTAAGATTAGATGAATAAAAAATTTGATCCAAATAACGTTATTATTAAAATCTGCATGAGTGGGATGGGATTGGAGGACTGTGGAAACAGTGAGGGTGCGATTGCGATGTTTCATAAAGCATGGCACGAAGCAACGGATGACTATGAAAGATTTATCGCAGCTTATCATTTAGCTCGTATACAAGAAAATATTACAGATAAATTAAAATGGATGGAAACATCCTTACAGTGTGCACAAAATATAGATGATGATAACGTTAAGAGTGCTTACTCCACGTTGTATATAAACATTGCCAACTGTTATGAGGAGTTGGGTGATTCTGAACAGGCAACTAGAAATTATGAATTGGCCAAATCATATAATGGTGCACTAACAGATAAAGGCCCATTTTACCATGGGACAAAGGCAGATTTGAAAGTTGGTGATTTTCTGATAGCGGGTGGAAATTCAAATTACAAACCTGGGCTTAAAATGAACCATATTTATTTCACTGCTAATGTCAATGGGGCAGGTCTTGCAGCAGCATTAGCAAAAAGGAAAAGGAAGAGAACGCGTTTATATAGTAGAACCTACAGGTGAATTTGAAAACGACCCAAATGTTACTGACAAAAAGTTCCCTGGTAACTTAACGCGTTCTTATCGCTCACAAGAACCTTTAAAAATTATTGGTGAAGAAACAGAGTGGACGAAACCGACAGCTACTAAGCGACGAGAATGGCATGAAAATTTAGCTAAAAACAAAGGCGAAATTATTAACTAAATGTATTTAATGGTGTGATAGTTAAGAGTCGATATGTTCCCACCTACCGATAGTGCCAAAAACGTAGTGGATATGTTTTCGAGAACGGGCAAAAACAAATAACATCAATTCCATCAACTCGCCCCATGTCGAGACGGTAGTTTTGATGTCAAAAGCGAACACACCTAAAGGCTAAAAACCATAGATTTCAAAGGCTTATTCAGTTACAATCGTTAAGTGGTAGTATATGGCTGCAATAAGCCTTTTGTTTTTAGAGAAAATCAATTCTAGCGAGAACTGGTCTATTTGCTAAGGTCGACAAAACACTATGGATATGGACCTAGTGAACCCCTGCTTTAACGTTTGCGGGTTCAGAAAGATGTTGAAAAAATAGGCATTTTGAGTTAATATAAGAACACCTCATTCCTACATAAATTATTCCCATGATTCGATGGTTGCTCCTAATACCATCTCAGATCAATTGGCGCATTGCCCTGATGCGCATCGACGTACCAACTCGGTACAAGCTTTCAACTATTAAGATTAATAAAATTGCAAAGGAGGATTTGATGTTCACAAGAAAAGAAGTGAATTTGTTACATGATCCTTATTTTAGGGTCATAAGAGAAGAAGAGAACTTTATTGAAGTTCAGTCCATTGATACAGGCCATTGCTGGAATGTGTTGAAGGTACAGTTTGAACAAACAAATAAAGTTACGCTCTATCATAAGCATAAGCAGAAGGACCAGTATTATCACGAACATAGGAAGTGCCGCAATGTGGCAGAAGCAATCGTACAAATTAAAAACCACGATGATTATGTGCTGGAACAGGAACAACTTAAGAAACAAAGAGAAGAACAAGTCCCTGAACAAGAGACGAGACATCTTAAGGTATATGAGACTGGTGGATATAATAGTAAACCCACACCAACAATTGTACTTAAGGGTGAGTGGTTGAAGAACTGGGGATTTGATGCAGGCGACAAATTGAATATTGTATGCGAAGGTAACGGAAACTCACCGTTACAGCAGCAGATTGATTGTAGGTCTGATTATAATTAACGTAGCTGGTTGGAGATATCTAACCAGCTATTCATTTGAAATAAAATAAAGTATGTGCATACAAAAATAAAAGAAAGTATTGACACACAATCGTTAAAGTGTTATACTTTGTAACAGTTAGTAATATAGCTAGGACTCTAAGGAGGTGTTCTTGTGGAAAGTAAAGAGATGAACAGTCGCGTTTGGGACCTTTTTAATGTTATTCGTGGTAAAGAGGATATAACTAAAGTTATTCCGGCAGCAATAGTTGTAACACGAGTTAAGAAGAAACACTTGGACGATTATGAGAAAATATATGAGGTATTAAGAGAAGAAGCTTCGAGAATGGGAGTCTATTCACTATTCGAAAATCAAGGTACAGCAATTGATATTTACGGATTTTGCCTGATGAGCTTGATTGGGGATACTTGCTTCAGAAGATATCAGAAGTGGCTGGAAAAGGAATGGACCTTTCAATATTACCGGAACCGCTGGTAAGGGTTATGGAAGGCGGATTTAATAGAGACCCTGAAACTGTATTAATTGTTGAAGGAGAAAAGTTTGCTACAAGACTGAAAGAAATGGTTGAGCTTCATCCAGGTACACAGTTTACGATTAGCAGTCAAAGAGAAATCTATACAGAACTGCTTGAAACAATTACAGAAGAATATGATAACGTCACAGTGGTTACATCTAATGTGTACGAATCAAGTTTCATTCATGAAAGATTTGATATGATTTTATCATCACCTGCCTTTGGCGGTAGAACACTTTCAGAGGATCCAACGTTTACTTGTAGAGAGCTTGATATGGTGGCTTTAGAGAACCTTCTCACCCACTTGAATAGCGATGGCGATTTGGTTATTATCCTTCCTGGCCGTATTACTTTTGCCCAGGGTAAGATAGGTACATTAAGGAACTTTATTCAGAGTACATATACACTGAAAGAGATTGATGCACTGCCTACCGGAGTTTTTTTGCGAATACAGCAATTCAGACCTATCTAATAAATGTTCAGAACTCAAGACCTTCTGGAGATGACGTGATAATTAGAAGGTATGGAGCTGGTGATAGAAAAACTAAGAGATCTATTATCGAAGAACTAGTACTTGAAGATGATACGTTTGTAATGATTGACGAGCTTGATGAAATGGGTTCTTGGAGTGTTGACCGTATCTTTGAACAGCAGAGTGAAGAGTGGCAAGCATACAATGGCTCTGATACAAGAAAAGAAGCACTTGGAAATGTTGCAGAAATATTCAGAGGAAAGAATATTACAAAGAAGGATCCGACAGGAAAGATTGGTGTCATTAACATTTCAAACATAGGCGAGTATTCAATGAATAGCGTAAACCTGGATTATATTGATGAAGAAGAACGTAAAGTATCTAATTATATGCTTCAAGAAGGTGATGTACTTTTACCGGGAAGAGGAACAGCGGTCAGAGTTGCAGTGTTCCATGAGGATGATTTTCCATTCCCTTGTATAGCTTCATCAAATGTGATTGTTATTCGTCCGGATGCGAGAGAACTAAAGAGCATATATTTAAAGATGTTCTTAGACAGTCCGATTGGTGGAAAAGTTATCAGCCAGGCCCAACAGGGAACTGCTGTAATGAATATTAGCTATAAGGATTTGAATGATATAGAAATACCGCTTCCAACGATGGAGGAACAGGAAGAAATTACGATTAAATACGAATATGAACTGAGACATTATCAGGAGACAATCAAGAAAGCAGAAGAACGCTGGAAGACTGTACTTACTGAATTAGAACAGTTCTAATGGAGGAATGATAAATGTTAGGAGCGATTATAGGAGACATTGTTGGGTCTCGTTTTGAATGGAATAATCACAGAGATAAGGGTTTTCAGTTCCTTACCTATAAGTGTTTTCCAACTGACGACAGTATTATGAGTTTGGCTGTTGGTCAGGCGATATTAGTGAGTAAACCGGACCACAGCGATTTATCAAAAAAATGCAGTGGAATGTATGCAGAGCGTAGGAAGAAACTATCCGGATTGCGGCTACGGCGGAAGCTTTCATGGATGGATTTTTCTGATAATCCAAAACCATATAACAGTTATGGTAATGGTGCTGCAATGAGAGTAAGTGCAGCAGGATTCGCGGCAGAAAGTCTGGAAGAAGCTAAAGAATTATCAAAGCTTGTAACAGAAGTAAGCCACAATCATCCGGAAGGAATAAAGGTGCTGAGGCAACTGCAGTTGCAATTTATATGGCTAAATCAGGCAGCAGCATTCTTGAAATTAGAGATTACATTAATGAAAATTATTATCCTATGAATTTCACATTGGATGAAATAAGGGAAACATATCAATTTAATGAGACTTGTCAAGAAACAGTCCCACAGGCATTGCAGGCATTCTTTGAATCAATAGGATTTGAAGATGCAATCAGAAATGCTATCTCAATTGGTGGAGATAGCGATACGGTAGCTGCGATATGTGGTGGAGTTGCAGAAGCTTACTATGGAATACCTACAGATATTAGAAAGCACGCGCTTACATTCTTAGATCAGAAATTGATGCAGCTCTTGATTCTTTTTGAGAACAAATATCCACCAATTATGGAAAAAAAGCGTGAAGACATGAGCGTTAGTATAAAACGTTCTACTAAGAAGCAAGTAAAGACAGGAGGTAGAGAAGCTATGATACAGTCAGCATCAGAAGTAGCAGATCAGGAATTAAAAGAATCTGAGACTGATATTGAACAAACCAAAAAGAATCAGTTGTTCGCTCACTTATTTGAAGCTTGTAATATTCTTAGGGGTCCAATCAATCAGGATGAGTTTAAAGATTATGTTACACCAATATTATTCCTAAAAAGAGTAAGTGATGTATACGATGAAGAAACGCAAGCAGCATTAGATGAGTCAGGCGGAGATAAGGGTATGCGTCCTTTGATGAGAACCATAGCTTTGTCATTCCAGATGGTTGTCATTGGATAGATATTAGAAATGCCAGTCAGGATGTTGGTAAGATTATTGTTAAGGCAATGAATGGTATCGAGAGAGCAAATCCAGAAACACTCAGCGGAGTGTTCTCAAGCTTTGATGATGTTACATGGACTGATAAAACAAAGCTTACAGATGAAAGATTAAAAAACCTTATCGAGCATATGTCCAGCTTAAAGGTGGGTAACAAGAATTATAGTGCAGATGTAATGGGTGATGCTTACGAATACCTCATTAAGAAATTTGCAGACCTTTCAAAGAAGAATGCGGGTGAGTATTACACGCCAAGAACAATCGTAAAACTTATGGTTATGTTGTTGGATCCGAAGCCAGGAGATACAGTATATGATCCCGCTTGCGGAACCGGTGGTATGCTTATCGAGGCTATCAGACATATCGGTGACAGAAAGATGACTTACGGCAAAGTTTATGGTCAAGAGAATAATCTCTCAACATCAGCTATTGCAAGAATGAATCTGTTCCTTCACGGAGCAAGTGACTTCAAGATTGCCCAGGGAGATACACTAAGAACACCTAAGTTCTTGGAACATAGTAAACTTCAACAATTTAATTGTGTCCTTGCTAATCCACCATTTGGTCAGGAGAAGTGGGGCGCTGATAGTTTTGAAAGCGATAAGTATGGACGTAATATGTGGGGATGTCCATCGGATTCAAATGCAGATTATGCATGGCTACAGCACATGATTAAATCAATGAAGCCTATGGAAGGGAAGGTTGCAGTTGTTCTTCCACAGGGAGTTTTGTTCCACAGCGGCAAAGAAGGAGATATCCGTGAGCAACTTATAAAAAGCGATTTGATTGAAGCTGTAGTAGCTCTTGCGGGTGGTGTTTTTATGGCACAGGTGTTTCGGCTTGTATCATATTCCTTAACAATCATAAGAGACCTGAACACAAAGGTAAGGTTTGTTTGATTGATGCAACGAATATCTATACTCCAAAACGTGCACAGAACGAGATGGAAGAAAAGGATATTCAAGAGGTATTTGACTTATATCAGGCTTATGAGGATAAGATTGAAAAGTGTAAGATTGTTACTATTGAAGATATGGATAAGGCAGGAAATACGCTTGCAGTAAATACTTACATTGAAAAGAAGAAGCAAGAAGTAGTTTCACCGGAAGTTGTGAGACAGCAATATTTTGAGGCTTTAGATAGAGTACGAGACGCAGAAAAGACAATGAAGGCATTGTTGATTGAAGGAGGTTATGTTAATGAGCAGTAAAATTACAATAGATGAACTTGAAAAGTACCTCTGGGGTTCTGCAGTGTTACTTCGTACCCACGTAGATGCCGGATCATATAAGCAGTACATTTTTCCGTTGTTATTCTTCAAACGTCTTAGTGATGTCTATGATGAAGAGTGTGCAAAAATTAAAGCTGAATATGGTGATGAAGCATTAGATTGGGAAGAAAATCATCAGTTTCAGATTCCAGAAGGCGCCCATTGGAATGATGTACGTAATGTACCAGAAAATGTAGGAAAGGCAATTATTGAAGCATTTCATAAGATTGAAGCAGCTAATCCAGAAAAGCTGCAGGGAATATTCGGAGATGCTTCTTGGACTAATAAAAATCGTCTGCCAGATAGATTGTTAAAGGATATGCTGGAGCATTTCAGTACTAAGACATTGTCTGTTGCAAATTGTCCAGCAGATGAGCTTGGACAGGGATACGAGTATCTTATAAAGCAGTTTGCAGATGATAGCGGACATACGGCGCAGGAATTCTATACAAACAGAACGGTGGTAAATCTTATGACTGAGATGTTAAAACCTCAGCCAGGAGAGTCAATTTATGATCCAACGTGTGGAAGCGCAGGTATGCTAATTTCAGCGGTGGCTTATCTTAAGGAGCAGAAGAAGGAATGGAGAAATCTTTCTATATATGGACAGGAGATTGTAACGCTTACATCTGCAATTGCCCGTATGAATTTACTGCTTCATGGGGTACAGGATTTTGAGATTGTAAATGCAGATACATTAAAAACACCGGCATTTACAGACCATTCAAAGCTCCAACAATTTGATTTAATCCTGGCAAATCCACCATATTCAATCAGTCAGTGGGATAGAACAGCATTTGAATCTGATAAATACGGACGTAACTTTTTAGGAACTCCACCTCAGGGACGTGCTGATTATGCATTCTTCCAGCACATTATTAAGAGTTTGGATGAAAAAACAGGTCGATGTGCAATTCTATTTCCTCATGGTGTTCTATTCAGAAATGAAGAGAAAGATATGAGAGAAAAACTCGTTCGTTCAGATATAGTCGAATGTGTTATTGGCCTGGGGCCTAATCTTTTCTATAATTCTCCAATGGAAGCTTGCATTATTATTTGTAGAACCAAAAAGGAAAATGGCAGAAAAGGTCAAGTTTTATTCATAAATGCATTAAATGAAGTAACAAGAAAGAACGCACAGAGTTATCTGGAAGATAAGCATATAAAGAGAATAGCAGACGCATATGAAAAATATGAATCAGATGATGATATTGCAAAAAAGTAACACTTAAAGATATTGAGAAGAATGATTTTTCATTAAGCATCCCATTGTATATCCAGACTTCTCAAGATACAGAAATTGATGACAGAAGCGTACAAGAATGCTATAGCGATTGGAAATCGGCATCAGAAAGAGCGCTTATGTATCATAGCATGATAACGGATATGTTAGAGGTGCCGAGGATGACAATAATTAAATTAGGTGATGTAGCAATAGAAGCTAAGTCATCCAATAAAGGTGATAAGACTGGATGTAAAATTGTAGGATTAGAGCATTTAACACCATCAGATGTTACTTTATCTGCGTGGGTGATGACACAAATAATTCTTTCACAAAGGAATTTTCTAGGGGCGATGTACTCTTTGGCAGAAGACGTGCCTATTTAAAAAAGGCAGCAGTAGCTCCATTTGATGGTATTTGCTCAGGAGATATTACCGTGATAAGAGCCAAAGAAGGAAAGGTGGATCCACAGTTACTGCCATTTATCATTCAAAACGATTACTTGTTTGAGTTTGCTGTTGGTAAGTCCGCTGGGTCACTTTCACCAAGAGTAAAGTGGGAGCATCTTAAGAACTTTGAGATTACACTTCCGGACATGAAAAAACAAAAGATGTTAGCAGAGACGTTATGTGCTATTAATCAGACGAAGCAAGCATATATTGCACTGATTAATCAGACTGACGAACTTGTGAAATCGCAATTTATCGCTCCGGTAAGAGCCAGAAAAATGCACATTTCACAGGAATATAGGAGGTGTGCATAATGGCAGTTTATAAGTTTGAAGATATAGCTTTCAATAGCACTGAGAAGAAAAAACCTGTAGAAGAAGATAAGTACACATACCTGGGATTAGAGCATTTGGATCCGGACAGTATTTACGTTACGAGATATGGCGCAGATATTGATCATAAGGGTGACAAATTATTAATGACAAAAGGCGATGTGTTATTTGGAAAAAGACGTGCTTATCAGCAGAAAGTTGCAATAGCTCCTTTCGATGGGATTTTTTCAGCACATGGCATGGTTTTAAGACCTAAAGAAGATGTGATTGATAAGGACTTCTTTCCACTGTTTATTAAGTCTGATTATTTCTTGGATGAGGCTATCAAAATTTCAGTTGGTTCGTTATCTCCAACTATTAACTGGAGAGATTTAAAGGAACTGAATTTTTCGCTTCCGAGTTTGGAAGAACAGAAGAAGCTGGCGCAGGTTCTATGGTCAATTTATAGGACAAAAGAAGAGTATAAAAGGCTTATAAAATCAACGGATGACCTCGTTAAGTCGCAATTTATCGAGATGTTTGGAAACGTAAAAAGAACATGCCTTTTAGAGGATTGCTGCTCAATGCATGCAAGAGTTGGATGGCAGGCATTGAAGAAAGATGAGTACATGGAACAAGGAGAATATATGCTCATCACCGGTACTGATTTTGTAGATGGTAGGGTAGATTTTTTTTTACCTGTGTATATGTATCTAAAAGAAAGATACGACATGGATGAAAAATTCAAGTAAGGAATGGAGATATTCTTGTAACAAAGGATGGAACAATAGGGAAAGTCGCAATTGTTGAGGGCCTGGATATGCCAGCAACACTAAATGCAGGAGTATTTGTTATTAGACCTGATGGCAGATTTGACGCAGATTATTTCTCGTACTTGTTCAAGGGACCAGTATTTTCAGAGTTTGTCGAAGCGGTTAAATCAGGGGCAACAATCAAGCATTTGAATCAGGGAAAATTACAAAAAGTATGAAATTCCACAGGCCTCTATGGAGCTGCAAAAGAATTTGCTGAGTTGTATCGACAGAGCGATAAATCAAAATTTGAATTACAGGATGCCATTGATAATTTGGATGCATTAAGCAAAAAAGATTATTGCAGAAAATTTGATTGCGTCAGGAAAGGAGTAAGCGTATGTCACAGTTTAATGAAGACAATACAGTTGAACAATTATTTATTGATACTTTAAAGAAGAACGGATGGAAATACATTCCGCCGGAGCAACTGCCACGTGATTTAACAGATGTAATTGTTGAACCAATGGTAAAAGAGGCATTGATAAGACTGAATCCGGAAATTGCAGAAGAGCCATCGAGAGCAGATGAAGTTATCTATAAACTTCGTGCGATGCTACAGCCTTTTCCACATGACAACCTTGTGACTCAGAATGAAGCTTTTAAGAAGAAGCTGTTTGAAGAAAACTCATATCCATTTGGAAAAGACGGTAAACCGACACCGATTACATTCTTTGGTACTATAACAAAAGAGCAGCTTGAAAAAAATGAATATGTTGTAACAAATCAGTGGGTTTATCCATCAGTTGATAATGGAAAGAGACTCGATATTGTTTTACTTATAAATGGCTTTCCAGTTGCGATAGGCGAATTAAAGACTCCGGTACGTAATTCTATAACTTGGCTCGATGGTGCACAGGATATTTCAGATTATGAGAAATCAATTCCAGAAATGTTTGTACCTAATGTATTCAATTTCGCGTCAGAAGGCAAATGCTATAGATACGGTTCTGTGAATATGCCATTACCAAAATGGGGACCTTGGCATACCCGGATCATAAAACGGAAGGTAGCCTTGCAGACGTTAAAGTCAGTGTTGAAGATATGATTACGCCTGAAAAGGTGATGGATATTATGCAGTTCTTTACATTGTTCTCGACTGACAAGAAACATAGAAAGATTAAAGTTATCTGTCGTTATCAGCAGTATGAAGCGGCCAATCTTATGGTTGAGCGTGTAAAAGCAGGATATCCTAAGCAGGGTCTTATTTGGCATTTCCAAGGCTCAGGTAAATCACTACTTATGGTTTTCGCTGCTCAGAAGCTTCGTATGATGCCAGAACTCCAGAATCCAACGGTTGTAATTGTAGATGACCGTATTGATTTGGAGACACAGATTACTGGAGATTTTAATGCTGCCGATATTCCAAACTTACAGTCTCTTGCAACAAAGGAAGAATTAATGGATTTCTTCGAGCAGGATATGCGTAAGATCGCAATTACAACAATTTTCAGATTTGGAGATGTAGAGAAAGCATTAAATATGCGTGACAATATTATACTGATGGTGACGAGGCACATCGTACACAGGAAGGTGATCTTGGAGAAAAAATGCGTCTGGCATTACCTAAGGCATTCTTCTTTGGATTGACTGGTACACCTATTAACAGATTGGACAAGAATACATTTAAGACTTTCGGTGCTATCGAAGATAAGAGTGGATACATGAGTAAGTATTCGTTTTCTGATTCAATCAGGGATAAAGCAACACTTCCATTAAATTTCGAGCCAGTACCGATTGATCTTCACGTAGACAAGGAGTCATTAAACCAGGCTTTTGATGAACTTACAGATGGTCTTTCTGATGAGGATAAGGGAGAACTTTCAAAGAATGTAACAATGAAGGCAATTATGTATGATCGCAAGCGTATTAGAAAGGTCTGTGAGCATATAGTAAACCACTTCAAGACAAAGATTGAGCCTAATGGTTATAAAGGACAGATAGTTGTGTATGATCGTGAATGCTGTTTGATGTATAAGGAGGAGCTTGATAAGCTTTTTACCGGAAGAAGCATCAACAATTGTTATGCACACTAATAATGATAAAGAAGATCGTTACAAAAAATATCGTAGGAACAGAGATGAGGAAGCTAAGGTTCTAGACCAGTTCCGTGACAAGGACCATCCATTAAAGTTTGTAATTGTTACAGCAAAACTTCTTACTGGATTTGATGCTCCTATCCTTCAGGCAATGTATCTTGATAAGCCAATGAAGGACCACAACCTTCTGCAGGCTATTTGCCGAGTTAACCGTACATACGACGAAGGCAAGACGAATGGTCTTATCGTAGATTATATTGGTATCTTTGATAATGTTGCAAAAGCTCTTAATTTCGATGAAGCCGGTATGAAGAAGGTTATTACAAACATTGAAGAAGTTAAGAAACAGGTTCCAGCTTTAATGCGTAAATGTTTGAGCTACTTTATGGGTGTTGACCGTACCGTAGAAGGTTGGGAGGATTACTTGCTGCACAGGAGTGCATTCCAACTAATAAAGATAAGGATGAATTTGCATCAGATTATCGTGTGCTGAATAAAGCTTGGAATGCGTTGTCACCAGATCCTTTCCTTGAGTCATTTAAGTATGATTACGTATGGCTTAGTAAGGTATATGAATCGGTAAAACCTACTGATAATAGAGGAGCACTTGTATGGGCAGCACTTGGTGCTAAAACACTTGAGCTTGTACATCAGAATATCGAAATAGGTGATATCCATGATGATATGGATATTCTTACTCTGGATGCAGCTTTAATTGATGAATTTATAGAGAGGCAGAAGGATATTAAGAAGACAACTATGAAGGTAGAGATTGATTTGGTAGCCAAGATACAGAAACACAGTGATGATCCTAAATTTAAAAAGTTAGGTGAAAAGCTGGAAGAATTAAGAGATAAGCATGAACAGGGGCTTATAACAAGTATAGAATTCTAAAGCTTTTGCTAGAACTTGCCAGAGACGCTGCTAAGGCGGAGAAAGAGGTAGTTCCTGAAGAAGAGATAGACCGTGGTAAAGCAGCATTAACAGAACTATTTAATGGGTTAAGAACGGAAAGTACACCAGTTATCGTTGAACGTATAGTTAATGACATTGATGATATTGTTAAGATTGTACGTTTTGATGGATGGCAGAAGACTACAACCGGTAAGAACGAAGTTAAGAAAGCACTTAGAAGTGTTATTTGGATCAAGTACAAAATTAAAGATAAGGAAGTTTTTGATAAGGCTTACAACTACATTGAGCAGTATTATTAATTCTCACAAAAAATACTAATTCATGATTAGCGGTGCAGGATGTCGGTAAAGAAAGGAAATCGATATGAATGCATCGCTAATAGAAGTAATTGAAAGTAAAATGAGTAATCTACTTAATCGAGAACAGATGGAGTGTTTACATAGGGTTCTAGTAGAAAATCTTAGTTCGCCTGACGAGGAAGGTAATTCATCTGTTGATTTAGTACAACTGTTTATTGCAGCAAAAACGTGTAGAAGGCTGTTCTGACAAAGTAAAGTATTATGAAACAACTATCAGAAATGCGCTGGAGAAAATTAATAAGGATACTGTGCAGTAAATTACTACGGATGATTTACGAATATACCTGGATAATTATCAGGAGAATAATAAAATTAGTAAAGTTACAATAGATAATATTCGCAGAATCCTTTCGAGCTTTTTCTCATGGCTAGAGGATGAGGACTATATCTTAAAGAGTCCGGTAAGGCGTATTCATAAAGTAAAGACGTGCAAAACAGTAAAAGAAACATATTCAGATGAAGCGCTCGAAATGATGAGAGACGAATGCGATGGTATCAGAGATCTTGCGCTTATAGATATATTATCTTCTACAGGAATGCGCGTTGGTGAGCTTGTTAAGCTGAATAAAAGAGATATAGATTTTCAAAGTAGAGAATGTGTTGTTCTTGGGAAAGGTAATAAGCAGAGAAAAGTGTACTTCGATGCACGAACAAAGCTGCACTTACAAAAAAATACTTAGAATCACGCGATGATGATAATGAAGCATTGTTTGTATCTTTGCAAAAACCTTTTAATAGGTTGCTGATTAGTGGAGTGGAAATTAGGCTGCGTGAATTGGGAAATAAGCTGAATATTAATAAGGTGCACCCTCACAAATTTCGAAGGACCTTGGCCACGGTTGCAATAGATAAAGGAATGCCTATTGAACAGGTGCAACAGCTATTAGGACATCAATCGGTGGACACTACACTTCAATACGCAATGGTAAACCAGAATAATGTAAAAGAGTCCCACAGAAAATATCTAGGGTAAATTAATCGCAATTTATCGAGATGTTTGGTGATCCCAATGAACCAACTAATCCGGTACCATTTGAACATGCATTTACAATCCGAGATGATTTGAGAAAACCAATCAATGATACAGTTAGAGCGGATATGCATGAAGATGCAGAATATCCATATTACGGTGCGAATGGACAAGTGGACACGATTAACGAATACTTAATGGATTGTACTGCCTTATGCTTGGCAGAGGATTGTGGTTCGTATGGCCCTGGAGAAAAACAGCATATATAGTGTATGGTAAGAGCTGGGTAAATAACCATGCACATGTCTTGCTTCCTAAGGAAAATTGTAATATTAGATATGCAAATGCATTCTTTAGAGTTTTAGATATGTCAACTTACGTATCTGGCACGACCAGGTTGAAATTAACTCAAGGTAAGATGAAAGAAATACCTATTGTATTACCGGATATTGAATTACAAAGGCAGTTTGCTGACTTTGTAGATCAGAGCGATAAATCAAAATTTTACGGGTAAATCGCAATTTATCGAGATGTTTGGAACAGAAGATAATCCAAGCAGTGGTGTAGAATTTGAAAGGCTTGGAGACCTGGCTTCATATGTGAATGGGTTCGCATTTAAACCGGCTGACTGGGGAACAAAGGGATTACCCATTATTAGAATTCAAAATCTTACAGGTAGTGGTGTGGAATTTAATTATTATGATGGTGAATATCCAGAACAGGTTGAAGTGAATGATGGGGACGTTCTTATTTCATGGTCGGCTAGTTTAGGCGTTTATTTGTGGAATAAAGGTACAGCCATTTTGAATCAACATATTTTTAAGGTGGTTTTTGATAAAAAAACAATTGATAAATATTTCTTCATGTATGCAGTGCAGCAAAAATTAGATGAAATGGGAGATAAATCACACGGATCTACGATGAAGCATATCGTAAAAAAAGCTTTTGATAATATTAAGATCCCGTATCCGGAGGATAGGCGCCAAGTCTCATTTTCAGAGCTGGTTAAACAGAGCGATAAATCAAAATAACTGGAGGAGGAAATGTGCCTATGGCATATACAGATTTTAAAAGCTATATACAAGATAAATACGCAGATTATTTGCTTGAGCAAGTATCTGATTTTGTTAATGAAAAAAATCATGATGGACAGGGTTTTCACACGCTTAATGTTCTTTCAATTTGTGATCAGAACATTGATAATTTATCAGTAAAATCTATCAGGTGTACTGATATGCCAGATCCATTTGTAAAGATAGCAGTTAATCTTACTGCGGATATTGTTACGATGGGACTTGGCACAAAAAAATATGAAGCAGGTAGAAAGACGCGCTGGTTTACAGTGACTATTGTTGCTTGTCTACGTGATGGAATGGAAATAAAAATGACCAGACAACGGTTAATGAATATGCTCCTGGAACCTGGGATAAGACAACTGCACTAGACGAATTTGGAGTTCCATATGTATATACAGCCGATCTTGAGGATATAGCAGATGATTTCTTTTGAGTTTTATTGCCAGGATGCTATTTATCATATGTATCATTTCCCTTATGGACACGTTATGCAGCAGCTTGGAATAAGAGCTTTTGAGGCAGAACTTCCAGAAAGTACAATGGGACGAATGTATTTCAAAAAAGATACGACTACAGTTTATCAAAAATTTCATCCATATTTTCCGGAACAAAAAAGTGAAAATAAAGAAATCGAGCCTGGTACAATGCTGATTAGTAAGGACAATTACTTTATGCATAAAACAGGCTGTTACATGATGACCATTGCACATGAGATTGTACACTGGTACTACCATCAGAAGTTTTTTAAGATCATATCATTACTTGATGATGGGCTAAGTGTAATGTCGTGTGATGTTGAACCACAAAAAGTATGATGAGAGCATGACAAATCTGCAAAAAGCAATGTGGTTTGTTGAATGGCAAGCCAATTCTATAGGTATGAGAATTGCTATGCCACAAGCTTTATTTGTACAAGCAATCAATGAAGCTTATGATGCTGCGAGAAAGATACCAAGAATGGGGTGTTACTGGGCCGAGGTTGTGGAAGATACAATACATAGAGTTGCAATGCTTTTTGATGTATCAGATTTTGCTGCAAAACAGAGAGCTATCCAGCTTGGATGGGATGTGGCAGCAGGCACACATATTTATGTTGATGGACGTAGACACGATCCATTCTTTTTTAAGGAAGGCACCTTGCAACAAAAGCAGTCTTTTGTTATTGATAAGACAGGTCTAGAAAAGAGTGTGTTCTGAAAATTCCAGAATTAAAGAGTTGCTGGAAACAGAGCGGTTTATTTACCTTGGATACGTTGTCTGCATTTTTGATGAAAAGTATGTAAGAGAAGCAACAGATGACGAAAAATTGTGGAATGGCTCAGAGTATGAACTAACAGATTATGCGCGTGAACATGTTGATGAGTGCTGTTTAATATTTGATTGGGAATCTATTTCCGGTGGAAAAGATGATGGTGGTTTTACGGCCAGTGTTATCTTAGCAGAGATATTACCGTTGATAATAGAGTGGAGCATGCATATAATCCTCTATTTGAAAATAACCAAAGTGTTGAAGAAGTTGCAAAAGCGGCAGCAGATTATAAGTCTATGTACGCAGAAGAAGATAAAGTTTTATCTGAAACACCCAATAATTTCAGTGAAGCTTTGATTTTTCATATGGACCGAAAGAAAGTGACAGTAGATGATTTAGCAGTTTCGTCAAAACTAAGTACCACTACAATCAAGAAGTATCGTGCTGGAAAAGTTACACCGAATATAGATAACATTATGGCATTATTCATTGGGATGAATCTTGGACCTACATATTGTGAAGATATGCTTGATCTTGCTGAGATATCATTAAGCAAGAGAAGTGATAAAGGAAGAGCATATCGTACATTGATTCAGGAATATACAGATGGAAGTTTGGAACAGTGGAACATGTTTCTTAAAGAATATGGACTGAATCAAATACCAAATAAGAGAAATCAGTAAATTTTTTTATCATGTAGGGAAACATTTAGTTTCCCACAATAAAATGAGATTTTACAAGGACTTTATAGTTTTCTATGCTGTGAAGTCCTTATTTTGTGCGTGAAAATAGGAACTTGATGTTGCCTCTCAAATCAAGAAAATAAGCTATCCTAGTTATTGTTAAGGGGTATTACACCCTGGAAGGCAATAACGATAGAGTAGTCATTATTTGATTGACAAGAACATCTGTTCGGGCTTATAATTTACTCATTCGCTACCAATAGTTGCTAAACAGATCAGCAAATTAAATCACGACGAGAGCGACACGCTTTTTATCCCTTTTGGCTTGTCACTTTCTATTACAGAGTTTCTCTGATATAGGAGGTGTAAAGATAGATGGCTCAAGGAAATGAGTTAGTACACGTGTCTTGTCCATGCTGTAAGAACAAGCGATTATTTGATGCGGATCCCGCGACCAGCGGAGTTATAAGCATAAAGTGTCCTATCTGCAAAGCTGTAGTTTGTGCTATTTTCAAAAATAGAAAGGTTACAACGAGCAAAGCTTCATAGGCACATATGTCAATTATATAATGCAAATGCTACCGAGCAACGGATCCGTCAGACGAGATACCAAATCGCCGGAGTTATTGCCTTAACACAATCATAGTGGTTGTGAAAGGGGATAACTCCGGCGATTTTTTTTGTTACTCGAAGGCAAAATCGTTATATACCTTGAGGACGTCCCAAGCAAGACATAAAACTGCTTCACTTAAGAGCAGGTGCATCAGTCATGAGTTGCATGTCTCAACAGTCTTTTAGGTGAACAAATGAATATAGAGTCAGTTCTTTGAGACGAGCTGACCACAAAAAACAAGATGAAGGAATCACATCTTGGTGGTCAGTTGCGGTCTTTTTTTTTCAGCACCCTCTACCAGTGGGTTCCTTCAGGAAAATCTATGGAGGAAAACCAAAATGGTAGAGAAAAAATGAATTTTACAGAGACTTTAGTAACCGTACATCTTTTAATGGTGTAGCATGCAGAGCAGACGAGGTGCTTGCGCCTGTAGTAGTTGATGATGACTACAGGGATTATCTCAAGGAGCTTGGACTTATATGGGATAACATTGAAACATGGCGGTTCCCACACAGCAATGGAGGAGTACCGGTAGCATTTATTCCTGTAAAGGCTGATGAGAAGGAAAGAACCATGAAATATTTCAATGGTCAGGTGGACAGATATCTAAAGCGTTTCACTAAGACTAAGTGGGACGAGCTGGAGTCCATTGATGAAATGCTTGAAGCGGCAGCAGATGATGATAAAAAAGGATATGACCCAACCGGAACAACCGCGAATGAGGACAGTGCATTCCTTGATATGGTATTCAAAATGCTGATAGAAGAACTTAATGGCCTGGATGAAAATTATGGTCGTATTATAGAGTTTCTTGCAGGTGGATTTGAGAAGGGTGAAATACTTGATAAAATTGATCTTGGAAAAGGTAAGACACAGGGATATGCATTTATCAGTAAGGTACAGAAAGTAGCTAAAGAGCTCTACAACAAGAAATATAGAAACTAAACAGAGTAAAAAGTGGAATGGACTCATTAAGAAATGGAGCTATGCCACTTTTTATTGTTTACACTTAAAGAGTTATATAGTAAAGTCGGCGAGGATAAGAATAGCAGCAGATGCAAATTGAAGAAGTAATTCTATCACGAATATGTTATTATTAATGTAATTAGTGATAAGGAGGTGCATATATGGCTTCTAGAGGAAAAAGTATAAACTTATATCTGATGGATGGTGATGTAAGTGGTCGCATCAAATGTACTTTAGCAAACTGGACTGGACTTGCATTTAAGATACCTCGAACAGCACTGGATATGTGTAAAGACCGCGATGAACTTAAACAGACAGGTGTATATTTCCTGTTTGGTAAGGATGATACAACAGATAAGAGTGTTGTATATGTAGGTCAGGCTGGAATAAGAAAAAATGGTGAAGGTATTTTGAATAGATTGCTGAACATAATCGAAATCCTAAAAAGGATTATTGGACTGAGGCAATTGCAATCACGACATCAAATGATTCACTTGGACCCACAGAAATAAGCTATTTAGAGCACCGCTTTTGCCAGCTTGCAATAGAAGCGAATAGGTATGAAGTGAAAACGGTAATGATCCAACGCCGGGTAATCCATCCGAAGAAAAGCAGAGTGAGCTGGAGGAGTTTATTGATTATGCCAAGGCAATCATTGGCTCATTAGGACATAAAGTTTTTCTACCACTAGTAGCATCTATAGGTAGTGATGATGGTACGATGGATAGTCAGGAATTGTATTGTATGAGAAGCGGAGTACATGCTACTGGTGTTAGAACAGCAGATGGATTTGTTGTAAAGAAGGGGAGTACTCTTTCTGATAAATTGACAAAAAGCTGCCCTGAATTTGCAATAAAGAAACGAGAACAGTATAAGAATCATATTGATAAAAACTATATGCTTCTTGAGGACATATTATTTAATACACCTTCAGGAGCAGCTAGCTTTGTTTGCGGGGCGAGTGCAAATGGAAATATTGAATGGAAAACTGCGGATGGAGTCACATTAAAAGAATTGGAATCTGAGATTAACGAATAACATAAGACAGCAGCACTGTTCCGAGATGGAATAATGCTGCTGTCTTTTAATCTTTCTTATAGAACGGTGTAGTATATCCGTCAGCTCTAAGTAAGATATCAGGCATCCAGTTAGGAACCCTGGCCATCTGTTTACAAAGCACGTCTAGCGATACTTCCTTTTTGCATTCGATGATTAATTCATCATGCACGTGTCCACAGATAAAACAGTCGGATAGTGTTTTCATTGCATTCATGAGAAGGTCCCTGCTAATAGCCTGTACGATATTTTCTACAAATTTTGGACCGTAACTTTCTAAACGCTCCCATTTTTTTGTGGATCCTACGCCTTCATAAGTAACAGATTCACCTCCGAACTTGTTTTCACCAATACGCGGTTTCACATAGCTTAAGGCCCTGCCGGATGGAAGAGAGATAAATAACATACCGCTTTTCCAGTAGAATGAGATACCGTGAGTCTCAGCTTTTCCATGAAGTTTGATTACGTTTTTTACTGCATTATCAACATCCCACCATAGACTTACAATATTAGGATTAGAAGCACGCCAGGCATCTACCAGGGGCTGTAATTCTTCTTCCTTTAGTCCCATCTCAATAGCACCCATAGCTTTTTAGTGCGCCCGTTGAGCCGCCATATCCAAGAGCTAATTCTGCAATCTTACCTTTTTTGTCGAAGGTGGGCATTTTGTCCATGCTTCTCAACAGGCACTCGAACATAGCACTTGCACTGGCACAGTAGATATCACCATTATCCAAGAACACTTTACTACGCCATGCCTCACCAGCTATGTGGGCCAGAACACGTGCTTCAATTGCAGAGAAGTCAGCCACGTAATAAAGGTATCTAGGCTTTGGAATAAAAGCAGTTCGAATAAGCTGAGAGAGGGTATCCGGGATATCATCATATAACATCTCAAGAGAATCATAATCGCCTTGTCGCACAAGCTCTCTAGCTTCAGCAAGGTCATCCATGTGATTTTGAGGTAGGTTCTGTAACTGAATAATTCGACCTGCCCATCTGCCAGTTCTGTTTGCACCATAAAACATAAACATACCTCTAGCGCGTCCATCATTACAGACTGCATTTTGCATAGCTTGATATTTCTTCACGCTACTTTTCGCAAGCTGCTGACGAAGGGAGAGTACCTGTGCTAAGTCATCGGGTGCACCTTTTATCATTTCAGCAACAGCCTTCTTCCCAAGTGTATCTGTTTCAAGCCCCTGGTCTGATAACCAAGCTTTCATCTGTACGACGGAGTTAGGATTCTCAATATTTGTCATAGCTTTCATAGTGTCAGCGATTTCACCTTTAGAGCGTTCATCAAAAGCAATCGCATTTGTAACAACGTCCATGTCAATGCCGATGCCACGATCATTGATTTCCTGGTCAAGATGATACTCATCCCAAACGAAATCAGGAACAGGAAAATTTGCAAGACGGCCTTTAATGCCAAGTTCGACTTCAACATCACGCTTATTATATTCTTTAAAGGTCGCGTATTTATCTGGTGCATGTTCAGGAAGATTTCTGGTGCGACCACCATTCGTCTTGGTAGGTTTACATGGTACACAGAAGTAGCGAATTAAATCCTTACCTTCTTTCATTTTCTGGTCTTTCAGTCCGAGTACAGCACCGACGCCTTCAAGACTAAGTGGTAGTCCCATATAGGCGGACCACACTAAACTGCAGCGCCATGATTCTGGGTCTAAGTAATTACGAACGGTATCCTCTGGAATACTATAGCTCACAAAGCGGTCCGGATAATTCTTTCTAAGCCAGTTGGAAATACAGATACGTTCAAAGGATGCATTAAAGGCCCATTTGATAATGGTATCATCGGTTAATGCATCAAGCAGCTCATCTGGAAGTGTATCTCCGCAGGCAAAATCATAAACAGTAACAGGTCCGTTATCGATGGATACAGCAAATAGTAATATTTCAAAGTGATCTGATTCAGAGTAGCGATATACGCCACTTTTCTTAATATCAATATCACTGAAGGTTTCTAAGTCGATTGATAATTCTTTCATTGTATTTTGGCCTCCTATAAAAACAGGCGGTAGAGAAGTAATATTCCCTGCCGCCTTCCTGGTTATTTTTCTTGTGTTTCAGTTGATTCTTCATTAGAGGGAGAATGTTTCGCTTTGATTTTCCTTTTGATGGAGGAAATGAACTCTTTACAATAAGGACGAGTCCGCTGAGAAGCCAGCCCATTGAAACTCCGAAACAAACTGAAAGCATCATACTTTGATATGTTGTCATGTTAATACCTCTCTTTTCATGATTTGTCTTTTTTATTCCACTTCATAATGTCTGAGCGGACCGTCGTATATGCTGCATGGAGAACACGAATAATGCACTTGATTAAGTTATAAGTGATGTATCCGTAAATTACAGCCAGTACTGTGTAGCATGCAGCGTATATAACAAAGTGGTTTGCAAATGTTACTACTTCATTCATCTGATTTACCTCATTTTTCTAAGATGACTGGCGGTGGTTTAGGCCGCCAGCCGGGTTAATTTGTGTAAGCTCTTAGTTTAAGAACTCTTCATCATCTTCTGTAGCGAAGTCTGATTCAGCACTTGATTTACCACCAAGAGGCTCACCATCAGAAATCTTCTGAAGATTGTTAAGACCACAGGCAATACCCTTATTACCGTTAGAGTTGAATGCATAAAGATTGATGGAAGCTCTGCCATATACACCACTGTATACTTCTGAACGGTCGATGATAGGCTGACGGTCTGCATCAACAATGCCAGGTGCAGTAGCGCTGTTAGCATTGATGAAATAAGAATTAGCATAAGCTTCGTCACCAGGTCTTTCCTTATCACCATCGCGAAGAGGGTTCTTGATTACATCAAGTGCAGGACATACTTTTGCAGCGCCCTTAAGCTTTGATTCGCCTTCCTCGTAAGCAGCCTGGATAGCTGACTTAATCTTGTTGACAGTTGCTGTGTCGTTCTTTGGAATGATAAGTGAAACACTGTACTTAGGTGTTCCTCCATTGATTGACTTAGGATCCCATACATTTGCATAGCTCCATCTTGTGTTTACTCCTGTGATTACCTTTGTTGGGTTCTGAATATTAGACATAAATTTTTCCTCCTATTAGTTGTCTTTAAAATCATCTGCTGCATTATTCATTTCCGGGAGTTTGTCATTTTCAGGAACAAGTGTTGGCTTTCCTGGTGGCTTAAAGATGAGACCACCTAAAAGTTCTTCAAACTTCTTTTTACCAAGAAGCGTACTCATGGCTGTTAGACCAAGTAACTTAGATTCATATGGGTCAAATCCAGCTTCTTTTTTTACTGTTGCTGCAACAGCAGCTTCATCTGTGTACTTGCGGTTTGATCTACCTTCGACAATTTTCCAACCATCGAAGTGAGTACCAGACTGCGCTTTGATAAGTGCATAATCCTTGATATCATTTCCCCAGGCGAAAAGTTGGTCGACCTTTTCAAGAATCACTGCAATTTCTACTTCATCTAAAGTATCTGGCATAGCGAAATCATACTTTGCGAGTTCAAGATTATGCTCGGCACGTTTTCTGCAGGTAGCTTTTACCTTACAGAATTGACAATGCTCACCGGCTTTGAATTCACCTTTGCCTTCATAAGCAAGTAGGGCAGTAGGAGTCAGTACATCATCGGCCCATTCAAGAAGATCCTTCTTACTAATGCTCCAGGTACTTATGCTTTGGCGGCGAGGCTGGAAGATGGTCATTGTAACAGTCTCGATATCGTAGATATCATCAAAAAGCATCTAAGGCGCCAAGCGCGTAACACATCATCTGGCTGTTGTTCTCGCTTTCGACTAAAACCCGAGACCATGTTTATAATCAATTATCTGTAATACCTGGTCAGATAAGATTAAGCAGTCACCGGTTCCGAAACCATTCTCAACCCAGTGGGAGAAGTCCAGTCTCTGTTCAATAAAGACTCTTGGGTCCGGGCAGTAGTCTTTTTGCTTTTTCAAGCTGTTCCAGAACATATGAACAATATTCCTCAGCGCAGCTTTGCATTTCTGCGTTGTAATAAGATAAACTGCTTGTTGGATCCGTTACCTTCTTGCCGAGTGCCTTCTCTACAAGGTAGGCACATAATTCATGGCAGTCGGTTCCTTCCTGTGCAAAGGAGCTTGTCTGGTCTGGAAGAGACTCACAAAGCTTTGCTGATGGTGGACAATTGAGCCATCTATGTGAAGCAGAAGCTGAGAGAAAAGCGTGATTAGTTGGCATTGGCAATCACCTGCGCTTCCTCGACTAAAGCTGTATAATCTTCTTCCTTGAGTTCACTTAAGCGTGTAGCTCCATATTTTTGAAGAAGCGCTTTTGCTTCAGCTTTCTTGCCCTGGCCGGAAAGACCAGCCATAATACCACGAACTTCTGTAAAGGTATAAGTTTTAGGAGCAGGTGCTTCAATGGGCTCAGTCTTTGCTTCCTTTTTCTTAGTAGCTTTCTTTGGTTCAGGTTCTGCTGTTTCAGAGAACATAGCTTTTAATTCATTAGCAGCTTCGATCATTTTCTGCCCGGCTGTAATCATCTCATCAAGGACGAGATCTAAATTAGACATTTTACTCATCGCTGTCACCTCCATCATATTTTTCAAGGACTGCCTTAAGGCCGGTGGCTGCTGTGATTAAAATCTCAGCGCAAATAATAAAGTCCTTTGCTTTTCCAAGGAAGTCATTACCCTTGGTTACTACAGTATCGATTGCTGTAATTACTTCATTCTTTTGCTCATTGTCGTGTTCCTCACTTTCACAATTGTTTTCCTGATTTTGTCTTAGTTTGGCTGCCAGTCTCTTTGCTACAACGCTGATAGCGATGAGAGTATCAATCAATTCTTCATCAACTGCGGTGGTAGCACTGGCTGAATCATTCGTCTTAGCCATTTGTTTCAACCTCGCTTTCCGATTGGCTTGTTGCCTTTCTAACTTCCTAAGGAGAGTTGGAAGAGCAGATTCCGGAGATTTTGAAAATTTCTTAAATTTCTTATTCCGGGAGTACTTTTCTTGCCTCCTAACCTTCTAAGGGAGGTGGCAGAGTGGGATTCCGGGTGAAAGCTAAAAAATTTTTTAGACCATTGACAACGACAGCAGACGACGTTATTATTACATCAACAGCAGACGATGTAATTCGATTTGAATAGTAAAGGAGAGAAGTTTATGGCAACATTTAGGTTTGATTTAAACGAGGAGTATAGTCAGAGGTTAGAAGATGCAGCGGCAGAAAAGCGAATGAGTATTCAGGAATATATTCGTTATAGGTTATTTAATGAAACTACAATATTTTCTGTTGATGAAGTAATCAGGAGAATTCAGACTGGCGACTTTATAGATAAGGAGTTTACAATTCCAGATGTTTTCAGCAATGAGGAATGGTCTCAGATCGACAGAGGAAATGCGGGTGTATTAGGCAAAAATTTCTATCAATACACTAAAGATAATCCGGAATTAGAAATCGAGTTTGTACCTGATAAGCAGATTAAGCGCAGAGCTGTTTATACATATAAGAAGAATTTAGATAGAAATGAATAAGGAGGACGTTGCATATGTTATATTCAATTGATAGTGGAAAGTATGTAACACAAATTCCACATAAGGCTGATTTTGACAAGTGGATGACGAAATTGTCTGCAAAAGGATTATCAGGCAATCGCTGATGAATTAAATGAAAGAATTGATGAATCGGATATAAATACTGCAGGTTGGATATCGGGACATGATTGGACAAATACAGTATTTCAACCTATTTACGAGGCTTGTGGACAGAATCTGACTCAGTCAGGGATGTTCTTCGGATTGATTGTATTTGACCTGCTTATGAATAGAGAAGATAAGACTTGGGGATTTGGCCGCTTTGAAAAAGACGGAAAACAGATAGCAAGTATGACTTATTTTGTGTTAGATAATCCCCGGCTAGATGATATCCTGACTTTGAAATGAGAAAATACTTGGATATAGGCTTAGAGGATGGTGCAATATGAAATATCGTATAAATAAAAAAGCAAAACGTAGTTTGCTATTAAAATTGTTAGAAAATAGTGTTTCTCAATTAGAGGAAAACAATTGTATATATAAGACCAGAACCCTTAGAATTCCTTCACGGGAGTCAAAAACATTAAAAAATATCAATGGGTACAGGTTGGAAATACGTTCATCAAGAGAAGACAAGCATAATTATGCACATTTTCACATTGTTAAAGGAGAAGAAGGTATGGCAAGTATACGAATAGATACTTTACAAGTAATTGAATCTTCGCTACCTTCAAAGGATGAAAAAAAGATTTTGAAGTGGGCACAGGAGAATAGAGATATTCTTGTAGAGACATGGAATGAATTTCATGGTTACAGAATATTGGTTGAATAGCGTTAGTATGCAAATGGATTATTATGGAGGCATTTGGGAATATGGAAAAGTATTTTAATGTATATCCGGGTACGCCATCGTTGGGGGTGAAAGGAGATTATAGATGTTCGGTGCATTATGGAAATAAGTATAGGTTGGATGAGGCAAGAAGACAGTTTTCTAAAACTGCAGTAGGCAGCGAAATAATAATACAATACACCGTTGAGTTTCTAGAAAATCTTGGTATAGAGATAAACAATCCTGAAGAAATAATTGTCAAGGATCCGCTAAAGATTGATTATGAACACATACAAGAAAAGAATAAACTTGTTTCTCCGAAAGATATTGTATGGATGAAATTTACTGAAAGTGGGCATTTAGGTGTCGTGGCAACAAGTAATGATGTGAATTTTGATATTCCAAGTAATAGCTGTGATTATGATATTAAAGAGTGGAGATACAATCCATACAAAAGAAAAATGAACTTGTATGGAAACATACCACATCAGGAATTTTGATACATCAGTTAGGGGAAAACTGGAATACATCATTTGTTCTGGTTTTTCCATTAAGAAATATTCCAAGTGGATATGAGAGAGGCGATATAGAAAGAGCAGTTGGAAATTACTTGATCTCTAATGGAAAGGTTCCAATAATCGATTTTTACTCACAATTATTGATGAATGATCAAAAAATATATTTAAAGAAAATATGGTAAGGATGTCGTTGAAAAGACGATGTTCTTATTTTTTTTGCCTTTTTTAATTATCACCGGAAAACCAGAAATGAATCTCCCTTAGGAAGTCAAGAGGAGGAAATCCTTACAACATTTTAACGAAAAGAGGTGAGAGTCATGAGCAGCAATTTCAAGAACCAGGAAGGTTATGCGGACCCGACTGCAGGACAGGCTATTGCACAGGTAATTAAAGAAGAGAAGAAATACAGACCTCTTGTTTATATCTGTTCACCATTCTCGGATGATCCGGAAGGCAATACAGAGAAGGCAAAATACTATAGCAGGTTTGCAGTAGACAAAGAAACGATTCCTTTTGCACCACATCTTTTGCTTCCACTTTATATGAAGGAAGAAAGCGAGAGAGGGTTGGCGCTTTTTATGGATATGGTGTTCTTAAGTAAGTGTGAAGAACTCTGGGTATTCGGGGAGAAGATTTCCAGTGGAATGCAGGCAGAGATTGACAAGGCAATTAGAAAAAATATGAAAACCGTTATTTCACAGAGGCGTGTGAAGAAGTAGTTAAGGAGGAAGCTTAAATGAACAATTTTAAAGCAGTAGAAACAGTTTATAAGGGATATCGATTCAGATCCCGATTAGAGGCTAGATGGGCTATCTTCTTCGATTCGCTTGGTATCAAGTGGGAGTATGAACCAGAAGGTATTGTACTTAATAACGGAAAATGCTATCTGCCGGATTTTTATCTTATCAATTTTAATTGTTACTTTGAAGTAAAGCGCTGTGGCCTTAAGGATACGAAGGAAGGCCAAGAAGCAATCAATAAGATTAAGGATGGTATGGAGCATGATATTTGGGCAGGTATCATCGCTTTTGGGGATCCGGTGGATGATGATCTTATGATTTTTTTGCCAGGAATCAGATGATGGTGGTGGCGGCAGTTATGAATCAGAAGTAACCATTGGACTTTCACCGTGGTCTTTTAGGCCGCATCTATATTCTTACAACGATAGACGTGAAAGATGTTTTTATACATGTTTTGCTGAGGATGGAGAAGTAATTCCCATGAACACTTCGGAGTACGGTACTTATTCCTATGATGATTTTGTAACACACAGAGTTGTAAGTGCCAGACTTCTGGCAAGGCAGGCAAGATTTGAACATGGTGAAACACTGCAGGCTGCAAGGAGGCGTAGAAAGAAATGAGAAAACTAAGTATTTGTACTGGTAACAGTCGTATGGCGGCTAACTGGCCGAAGTCAGAGACTACGTTTTCAGAGCTTTATGAGAAGCTTAAGAATCCGCTTCGAACAGGCGAAACAGTAGAGCAGTATAAGAAAATGAAGAAGGGACAGCGTGATGAAGCCAAAGATAAAAGGCGGATTCATGGCTGGAACCCTGAAAGGTGTAAAGCGTAGAAAACATGAAGTGGTATCAAGGTCCATGATTACATTAGATGGAGACAAATTGGAGGAAGGATTCATAGAAGATTATGAATTTACAAATCCATATGAGGCAATTCTTTATACCACGCACTCGCATGCAACAGAAAGCCCAAGAGCAAGAATACTGCTTCCTTTAACAAGAGATGTGACTCCAGAGGAGTATATTGCCATAGCCAGATATCTTTGTGCTGATATGGGCATTGATATGTTTGACCCGTGTTCCTTTGAAATTAATCAGCTTATGTATTGGCCGACTTGCCCATCAGATGGTGAGTACGTCTGTGAATATTATGAAGGTGAATGGCTTGATCCAGATAAGTATTTAGCAGGCCATCCTGATTGGAAAGACCCGGTAAAACTTCCACGTGCAGCCTGTGAAACAAAGTCATTTGATACACAGAAAAAGAAGCAGGAGGATCCTATTTCTAAAACGGGTGCAGTGGGTGCTTATTGTAGAGCGCATAGTATTTCTGATGTTATGGCGCGGGAACTGTCAGATATTTATGAAGCTACAGATGATGATACCCGTTATCATTATATTCCTTCAGATAGCATCGCCGGCGTCATGGTTTATGACGATAAGTTCGTTTATAGCCATCATGCTTCGGACCCAGCTTATGGTCAGCTCCTTAATGCATTTGATTTGGTGCGTATTCATAAGTTTGGGGATGACGGTTCCTTCAATGCAATGATGGAATATGCAACAAAAGATGAAGAAACAAAAATGCTCTTACTGAAGGAACGCCAGGAAAGAGCTCAGACCGAGTTCGCAGAAACAGATGATGATGATGATAGCTGGAAAAAGCGCCTGGTGCATAATTCAAAAACAGGAGAGATTGTGAATTCTCTTTATAATTTGAAGCTTATCTTACAGAACGATGCAACATTAAGAAATATTGTATTTAATCAGCTTGCTGATGGCATGGAGATTAAGGGGGACGTTCCCTGGAGCCATCCGGGTAAATTCTGGAGGGACGCCGATGACGCGCAACTTATTTGTTATGTAGATGATAACTATGGAACCTTTTCAGCACGCAATTATGATGTGGCAGTCACAAAGGTAGTGGACGATAGAATGTACCACCCCATTAGAAATATGTTTCAGGAACTGCCTGAGTGGGATGGGGTACCAAGAGCTGAAACAGTTCTGATTGATTATCTTGGTGCTGATGACAATCCGTATGTTAGAGCTGTTGCAAGAAAAATCCTTTGTGCTGCTTATATGCGAATCACAGTTCCAGGCATTAAGTTCGATTATATGCCTGTGTTAAATGGCCCACAGGGAATTGGTAAGAGTACGCTTATCGCTAAGCTTGGCGGTGAGTGGTATTCCGATAGTTTGAACTTATCAGATATGAACGATAAGACTGCAGCAGAGAAACTCCAGGGTTATTGGATTATGGAAATTGGAGAGCTGGCTGGAATGAAGAAAGCTGATCTTGATAAGGTAAAGGCCTTTATTTCTAGACAGGATGATAAGTATAGAGCCAGTTTTGGAAGAAGGGTAACACCGCATCCAAGACAGTGTGTGTTCTTTGGAACTACCAATAGTGAGAATGGTTATTTAAGAGATATTACGGGTAACCGTAGATACTGGAATGTCAAAGTAAATGGTAGAGGTAAAAAGCATCCGTGGGAACTTGATCGCGAAGTGGTAAAGCAGATATGGGCGGAGACCGTTGTACTTTCGCAGGCTGGTGAAAAACTATATCTGGATGATGACCTTGAGAAATATGCACAGGGCGAGCAGCGTGAAGCTATGGAACGTGATGACCGCGAAGGTTTGGTGCGTGAGTATCTTGAACAGCTATTACCAGAAAACTGGAATGAGATGGAGCTTGCTGATCGTAGAAGCTTTCTGCAGGATCCGGATTGCCCGACAAATCCTAAAGGTGTTGATAAAAGAATGACTGTAAGCAATATCGAAATCTGGTGCGAGTGTTTTTGTAAATATAAGGAAGATCTCAAGCCATCAGATAGCTACTTCATATCTGCTATCATGTCAAGATTTGATGATTGGGAAAAGCCTGGTAGTTCAAAGCGACTCCCCATTTACGGCAAACAAAGAGTTTATAACAAAAAGGTGTAAATGAAGGAACAACTACTGGAACATGGCACAACTTTTGTTCCTGTTCCGGTTGCTTGTTCCAGAAAAAGCCTTTGATTACAGGTGATTTTTAATGATTATGGCACAAGTCCACAACTATTTCTATATAGTACAAATAAATGATTATTTTAATTAATTTGAGCGCGAATGGGTGCCCGCAAACGCATATATTCGCGCGTATAGGGTTTTCTTGTTCACTTGTGCCACTTATGGAAGAAGGGATAAAGCGAATGCGAGAAAAAGTAATTGAGCAGCAGCTTGTAATAGAAACGAAAAAAATGAAGGGCTTATGCGAGAAGTGGACATCCGGTACATCTGGTTGGCCAGACCGTATTGTGATTCTTCCAGGCAGCAGGATTGGTTTTGTTGAAGTCAAGGCACCAGGTAAGGTGCCAAGACCACTGCAAGTAAAACGCCATAAGCAGATTCGTGCATTAGATTCAAAGTTTATGTTCTAGATGAGCTGGAGCAGATTGGAGTGATATTAAATGATATACAAACCTCATGATTATCAAAAGTATGCAACTGAGTTTATTTTGTCTCATCCGGTTGCAGCAGTATTTTTATCAATGGGACTTGGAAAAACAGTACTAAGCTTGGATGCTATAGAACAGTTAATTTATGACAGATTTGAGGTGTCTAAGGTATTGGTAATTGCGCCGCTTCGAGTGGCAAAAGTAACATGGAGCGATGAAATTAAGAAATGGCAAAAATTTGTCCCACCTTCGTTACAGCGTATGTGTGGGAACAGAAAAGAGAGATTGGAAGCGTTAAATCAGGATGCTGATATTTATATCATCAACAGAGAGAACATCCAATGGTTAGTTGAAAAAAGTGGAGTGCCCTTTGAATTTGATATGGTGATAATTGATGAACTTTCATCTTTTAAGAATTGGAGCTCCAAAAGAGTGAAGGCTTTATGCAAGTAAGGCCAAGAGTGAAAAGAGTGGTAGGTCTTACTGGCACACCAAGTCCCAAATGGCATGATGGATTTATTTGCACAGTTCAAATGCTTAGACATGGGAGCAAGACTTGGTAGGTTTATTACGCAGTATCGCAATGCCTATTTCATACCGGATAGAATAAATGGTCCAATCGTGTATTCTTATGCATTAAGACCAGGAGCAGAAGAACAGATATATGAAAAAATCTCAGATATCACGATTTCAATGAAAGCCCTGGACCACCTGAAAATGCCGGAACTTATATCAAACAGGTATCCGGTTTATATGGATGAGAAGGAGTGCGAATTATATGAAAGCTTGAAAAAGGACATGATTATTGCTTATAAAGAAGATGATGATGTTACTGCAGCAAATGCAGCAGCGCTTTCAGGAAAATTATGCCAGATGGCCAACGGTGCGGTTTATTCGGATAGCAAAGATACCGTACATATTCATGATAGAAAACTTGAAGCATTGGAAGATATTATCGAGGCAGCACAGGGACCGATTCTTTTATGTTATTGGTTCAAACATGATCTGGAGCGTATCGAAAAGAAGCTAAAAGAACTGAATACCGTTTATTCCAGAATAATAACTGAGGAGAATATCCGAAATTGGAATAATGGCAAATATGATGTGGGCTTAATTCATCCAGCATCTGCAGGTCATGGACTAAATCTTCAAAATGCAAGTAATACAGTAGTATGGTTTGGTCTTACTTGGTCATTAGAGTTATATCAGCAGACAAATGCAAGATTATGGCGACAGGGCCAGAAGGAGAAAAACCGTTGTGGTACAGCACATTGTAACTGTCGGAACGATTGATGAAGATGTCCTGGATGCATTAACCAATAAGCATGCAAGCCAGGACAAGCTAATCAATGCAGTAAAGGCACATCTGTAAATGAGCCATTAGGCCGAGTCAATCAGAGTCAATCCGAGTGAATCACTTAAAAGGAGGTCACTTAGATGACAGCAAAGGAATATTTATCACAGGGATACAGATTGGAACAACGCATTCGTCTTGTAAGAGAAGAAATAACAAATCTGCAGGAACTTGCTGGTAGCGTATCGTCCCCTGGATTTGAAGAACATTATAATGCGACCAGAAATACTGAGGCACCTTTTATAAGGACTATTAGCAAGATCATGGAACTTGAAGATAAGCAGAATGACCTGCTTAACCAGATGCTGGAATTCAAACAGCAGATGTGTGAGGTTATCAATTCTGTGGAGGAACTTAATGAAAGCATGGTTCTTTATTACAGGTACGCTGTTAACGAAAGCTGGCAGGACATTGGAAGGAGACTGTTTGTTGACGAGAGAACTGTTCGCAGATGGCACAACAAAGCACTATCACATGTAACGCTTCCTGAAAAACCGATGGTGCTAGAAAAAAGATTGCTTTTATAAAAGTTGCCGGGTTTGTCAGTAGATGTCCGAGGGCTCTATATGTTATAGTATAATCAGCAAAAAGATAAAGGCAGCAGCCAACAAGCCCAGGTGGAGAAATCTACTCTGGGCTTTTGTTATGCCTGAAGGAGGCTAGCATGTCATATCGAAAGGTTAGATACCTGGAGCAATGCTACTACATCATGAAGTATAAGTTGCACCAGGTGTTACAAAGGAGGAAAGCCAATGCCAAGAAAACCTAAGAAGCCTTGTGCCTTTCCTGGGTGTCCGGAGCTAACCGATGGAAGGTTCTGTGAGAAGCACAAGAAACAAGAGAACGCCCGCTACGAGAAGTACGACAGAGACCCTGCTGTACACCGTAGATACGGACGAGCTTGGAAGCGTATCCGAGACAGCTATGTTAAGACACATCCTTTTTGTGAAATTTGTTTTGAAGAAGGGCGCGCAGTACCTGTTGAGGAAGTACACCACAAGGTTCCCCTTGCAGAAGGAGGAACCCATGCAAGAGACAATTTGATCTCTCTTTGTAGAAGCTGCCACGCACGTATACATGCTGAGCGTGGTGACCGCTGGCACAACAAGAACGTGATTAACAACAGAGAGAGCGACAATCAATTGTAAATAATTTATATAAATAATAGTTTGATGAAGCACAGCAGATTATTTTACGAACGGGTAGGGGCGGTATTTATCTCTACGAATTAGATAACCAGCCAACGGTGCCGGGGTCAAACGTGCAAAAATCCGCTTTCAAACAGGGTATTAAACCCTCAAACGTTAAGAAGTTAGAAAGTAGGTGTAAGAATGGCGAAAGATGGTACTGCCAGAGGTGGATCCAGGGCTGGTTCGGGCCGTAAAAAGAAACCGCTGGCAGATAGAGTTATGACTGGTGAAACAGCTCATGCGATTGAACTACCGGAACCATCACAATTTGAAGGTGCGGAAGTTCCACCGGTTAAGGAATATCTCAAAGCAAAACAGAAAACAGGGAAAGACCTCTGTGCTATGGAAGTATATCAGGAAACATGGAAGTGGCTGAAAGATAGAGGTTGTGACAGGCTGGTGAATACACAGCTCGTTGAACAATATGCAATGAGTGTATCAAGATGGATTCAATGTGAAGAGTGCATTTCGGAGTTTGGTTTCTTGGCCAAGCATCCAACAACAGGGAATGCAATCGCGTCACCATATGTCTCCATGTCCCAGCAGTATATGAAACAAGTAAATCAGATTTGGTATCAAATCTTCCAGGTAGTGAAGGAGAATTGCTCACAGCCATTTTTCGGAAATACTCCACAGGATGATGTGATGGAGCGACTTCTGATGACAAGGAAAGGAATGTAATCATGATTGAAAAAGTAAATCCATGTCACCCGGATAAGGTGGCAGACAGAATTGCTGGTGCCATTGTTGATTTGGCATATGCAGAAGAAGAGAATCCTAAGATCGCGGTTGAAGTTTTGATAGGGCATGGAACATGTCATGCGATTATAGAAACAAGTGTTGTGCTCGATGAAGTGGATATTACAGATGCAATTATAAGAATTGCTGGTGATGTTGAAGCGGACATTACAATTGTTCCGCAGGACTGGCATTTATCCAATAATCAATCTGCAGGTATTAAGTGCGGAGATAATGGTATCTTTAAGGGAATGCCACTTACCGAGGAACAAAAAGCACTCTCAAAGATTGCTCATGAAATCTACACTTTATATCCAACAGATGGAAAGTACATCTTGGATCAGGCAAGACTTATTATCTGCCAGAGTAACGTAAAAAGTGTAGTTTTGAAAGAAAAGTACACTAATGCAGAAGTCAATCCATTAGGTGATTGGACTGGTGGTCCTGATGTTGATACAGGAGCAACAAATAGAAAGCTTGGATCAGACATGGCGGATTCAGTAACAGGTGGCGGGCTTCACGGAAAAGATCTCAGTAAGGCAGATATAAGTGTAAATATTCACGTATTCTTAAAAGCACAGAAAACTGGAAAACCGGTAACGCTTTGTTGCGCGATTGGAGAAGACAGTATCGATGGCGTGCCTTATTCAGATATTGTTGCTGAAGCCAGGGAATATATCAATTCATTAGGCGGCTTTGAGAAGTTTGCTGAGTGGGGGCTGTTCTGAGAATAGCAATCATAGATGCAGACCTAGTTGGGAGAAAACGCCATCGGTTTCCCAATCTGGCGTGCATGAAAATTTCAGGATTCCACAAAACTGCAGGCGATGATGTTTGTTTCAAACTTGATTATGAAGGCTTAGATGAATTTGATAAGGTTTATTTATCCAAGGTGTTTAGTGATACGCCAGTTCCAGAAAATGTGCTAGTTCGTGAGAATGTAAGCTACGGTGGGACTGGCTTTTATTATGACAAAGCGCCAAAGCTTCCTGATGAAATAGAACATCATATGCCTGATTATCATTTGTATGATAAATGGGTGGAAGATAGGATTGCTGCTGGAGATAAACGAATCGAATATAAATACTATCTGGATTATTCCATTGGTTTTCTTACCAGAGGATGCTTTAGAGGATGTCAGTTTTGTGTGAATAGAAATTATAAGAAAGTGAGTTGCCACAGTCCACTTTTAGAATTCTATGATTCAAGCCGGAAGAAAATATGCATGCTCGATGATAATTTTTTAGGGTGTCCTTCATGGAAGGAACTACTAAAGGAAGTTCAGGAAACAGGTAGACCATATCAGTTTAAGCAGGGACTTGATGAGAGGATATTAACAGATGAAAAGTGTGAGCTTTTGTTTTCAGGAAAATATGATGGTGACTATATTTTTGCTTTCGATAACATTGCTGATGCAGCGCTTATTGAAAGAAAGATAGAGTTGGCGCGAAAATATACAGATGTTGTAATGAAGTTTTATTGCTTTACAGGATTTGATAGAAATGATAAGTGGGATGACGAATTCTGGAAACAGGATATTATTGATTTGTTTGTAAGAATCGAAATCCTGATGAGAAATAAATGTTTACCTTATGTCATGCGTTTTAACAGATTTGAAGAAAGCCCATACAGAGGTATGTACATTACAATCGCAAGGTGGTGTAATCAACCATCATTTTATAAAAAGAAAAGTTTACGAGAGTTTGGTGTCCTGAATGGGGAACACAGTGCATGCTTTCGATACCTAAGCGACTTTGAGAAGAAATTCCCGGAGGTCGCTTATTTTTATGATTTGAAATATGAAAAGGAGTGACACAATGGGAAAAACAACTACAAAGATGGAACTGGTATCCGTCGATAAATTAGTGCCATACGTGAATAACGCTAGAACCCATAACGAAGAGCAGGTGACGAAGCTTAGATCTTCTCTAAGAGAATTTGGTTTTATCAATCCTGTGATAATCGATAAGGACTATGGAGTGATTGCAGGTCACGGAAGGCTTATGGCAGCCAAGGCAGAAGGTATTGAAGAAGTGCCTTGTGTATTTGTGGACTACTTAACCGATGCTCAGAAGAAGGCATATATCCTTGCTGACAACCGAATGGCAATGGATGCAGGGTGGGATGAAGAACTCTTGCGAGTAGAAATCGAGGCATTGCAGGCTGAAGCATTTGATGTTGGGCTTACTGGCTTTGATGAACAAGAGATTTCAGATTTGTTTGCAGACGAATCAGACACTGGCGCCGAGGATGATGATTATGATTTATCTGATGCACTAGAAAAGCAGCCTTTGTCGAAAAAGGTGATATATGGACTGTTGGTCGTCACAGACTGATGTGTGGTGATGCAACAAGTGCCGAGGACGTTACAGCTCTGATGGAGGGAAAGAAAGCAAATCTTATTGTGACAGACCCACCGTATAATGTAGCCTTTGAAAGTTCAGATGGTCTTTCTATTAAAAATGATAAGATGGCCGGTGATAAGTTTTACGAGTTTTTATTGGCGGCATTTAAGAACATGGCAGATAATCTGGAAAAGGGCGGTGCTGCATATGTATTTCATGCTGATACGGAAGGACTCAATTTTCGTAAAGCATTTATTGATGCAGGCTTTCATTTATCCGGTTGCTGCATCTGGGTAAAAAACTCACTTGTTCTTGGACGTAGTGATTATCAGTGGCAGCATGAACCGGTGTTGTATGGATTCTTGCAAAATGGTAAGCACTTCTGGAGCTCAAGAGCAGGAAGAAGCCAAACAACTATCTGGAATTTTGATAAGCCCAAGAAGAATAAGAATCATCCAACTTCAAAACCGCTTGATCTTTTGGCATACCCGATTGGAAATTCAAGTCAGGAAAACGCAATTGTTATTGATACCTTTGGAGGATCTGGTTCAACACTTATGACTTGCGAGCAGACCAATCGTATCTGTCATACGATGGAACTTGATGAAAAGTACGCATCCGTGATTCTTCGAAGATATGTGGAGGATACAGCAGATGCTGAAAATGTGTATGTAATCAGAAATGGTGAGAAAATTATGTACTCTGATTTGGTGAAGGAACTGGAGATGTAACCTACACAAATGTGTGGGTGCATCTTTGGTACATATGCATTCAAAAAAGACTGGATATATGTGCAGTTTAGAGTGATATATGTAGTACACCAAAAAAAGGAGGTTTTAAATCATGGAAATTAGATATAACAGAACAGGAAAAGAAAGAAAAGAACTGGTTAATGCAATTGCAGAAATTACAGGAGCGCAGGCAATTTACAAGGGAGTTCCAACCTGCAATTACGAGGTGGACTACTACACAATCAACAAAGAAGGAGCACTTACCTTTGATGATTCAGCCGATAGCAGCGAGGTTGAATTCCTTTTGGAGCAGCTTTTAGAAAGAGGTTTCGAAGCAGAGGTTGCTGTAAACGAAGAAGCCTGCGACGAGCCCACAGAAGCGCTAGAAACGGGCGATACGCTTGAGCTAAGCGTTACAATACCCTTTGATAAGATGGGGCTTGGAAACCTGACAAACCTTTTTAGAATCAAAGGGTGAGCTTATTAAAAGAGCCCTTGGCATTGACGACATCCGAATTGAAATGAATGAGGATAGCATCACATTCCCTTGGTTTAGGGATGCCAACCCGGAAGACATGATGACCTACACAAAATTCATCGCAGCCCTTTGTAAGATGTCAAAGGAACAAAAGCGCATTTCCTCTAGGCAAAAGGATATTGTTAATGAGAAATACGAATTCAGATGCTTCCTTTTACGCCTCGGATTTATTGGAGGCGACTCAAAAGCGGATAGAAAAATCCTGATGAGGAACCTTTCTGGCTCAGCGGCTTTCAAAAGTGGAAACAAGGGATGCGAAGAGGCATGAGATACCCTTCAAGAGAAAGAATTGAATGTTTAAGGAGCCAGTACCCTGCAGGTTGCAGGGTAGAGCTTCTTGTGATGGATGACCCGCAAGCTCCACCTGTTGGAACAAGGGGAACTGTACTTGGTGTCGATGATATTGGTTCTATTATGGTGGCCTGGGATAATGGTAGTGGACTGAATGTTGCTTATGGTAAAGATAGCTGCAAAGTTGTGAAGGATAATGCGGTGGATTAAGCTGCAATTATACCTGTAGACTGAGGATAAACTACACAATTTATCGCACAGATAATTGTTACATTTATGATGAGAATTAACTGGATATATGTGTGTTTTAGAGCGAATATGTACCTACCAAAAAGAAAAGGAGGCACATAGCCATGAAAGAAATTACATTATTTGAGGAAGCAAGAAATAACCCAGAGGCATTTAAAGAAAATGGAATCAACCACACACTTTACTGGGCATACAACAACAGCAAGGAAGCCGGTAACGACCTGATTGATTTTAGCGAGGTGATTTGGGATTACGACATTCCAGAAATTGCAGCAGTTCTTAAGGAGGAAGGAATTACAGAGTTTACGATTTCAAGCACCTTCTCAAGCCTGATTGAAACCTTGGCAGCATTTGAGGCCCAGGGAATTACAATGGCAGGACTTACCCAGGTAAAAGCAAGATACACCGATTGGCAGACAGGAGAACACAAAATCATCCCAGCCATCAAGATGAGCTTATAAGGAGGTGGCAAGGATGAATAATTACTGGCCGGATGCGGATAAACTCCGCACCCACCTTGCCGACAATATGCTCAAGCGGGGTGAAATTACTTATGAGAAGCACAATAGCAACGTTTACTGCGGTATGGATATGTATCGGGTGAATTACAGAGGCATTACTTGGGAAATCATCTACGTCGATGGCATGACCTGCTGGCTGACAAAGAAAAATGTACACAAATAATGCTGCTGATCTTTTGGCACATATACGCTCCGAATTGACTGGATATATAGTCGGTTTAGAGCGAATATGTACATACCGAAAGGGAAAACAAAGAAAACGGAGGACAACAAAATGAACAAAGGATTTCACGAAGGAACCATAGGAGTACCGCAGAAGGATGGCAGCATGAAAGTCGCACATTATTGGGTAAAGGCTTTTGACGAAGGCAGCGAATGGGGAATTAACGGAGGCAGGATTAGCAAGTTAAGCATTAGAATTAACGGAGTTTGGACTGCTAACTACGACAGAGGCTGGGACATCGAGCCGGATGAGAACGACGAAGCAACACAAATGGCATACTGCATTTTTGTTACAGAATTACAACTAAACGAAAGTACCCAGAGGAATGGGGCCGGGAGACCGGCCTTGTTCTTGTAGTATTTTACTTACAGAAAGAGGTGATGCTAATTGGCAAAGAAATATAAGCCAACGAGGTTCATGGCGAAAGATTCTTATTATGATGAGGACGCAGCCAATTATGCAGTGAACTTCATTGAGTGCTTATGCCATACTAAGGGAACCTGGGCCGGTAAAAAGTTCACGCTCCTTGATTGGCAGGAAGAAATTATAAGGGACTTGTTTGGTGTCCTAAACCAAACGGATACAGACAATTTAATACAGCTTATGTAGAGATACCTAAAAAGAATGGGAAGAGTGAACTTGCTGCGGCAATCGCTCTTTTTATTATGCTGTGGCGATGGTGAACAAAGAGCAGAAATCTATGGTGCTGCTGCGGATAGAGGCCAGGCAACAATTGTATTTGATGTTGCGGCTGATATGGTTCGCATGTGTCCGGCTCTAAATAAAAGGTGCAAGATACTGACAGCATCAAAGCGAATTGTTTATACACCGACGAATAGCTTCTATCAGGTGTTATCTGCAGAAGCCTACTCAAAGCATGGATTTAATATTCATGGAGTTGTGTTTGATGAACTTCACACCCAGCCTAATAGAAAACTGTTTGATGTTATGACAAAAGGTTCTGGTGATGCCAGAATGCAGCCGCTGTATTTCTTAATTACGACTGCGGGAACGGATACCAATTCCATCTGTTATGAAACGCATACTAAGGCATTAGATATTTTGGAGGGCAGGAAGCACGATGCAACCTTCTATCCAGTGATTTATGGAGCAGCGAATGAGGAAGATTGGACTGATCCAAAAGTATGGAAGAAAGCAAATCCATCTCTTGGTGAAACTATCGGTATGGATAAAGTTGAAGCAGCATGTAATTCTGCAAAAAGAGAATCCTGGCGAAGAGAACTCGTTTTTCGACAATTACGCCTGAATCAATGGGTAAAACAGGCAGTTCGTTGGATGCCAATGGAGAAATGGGATGCTTGTGCATTTCCTGTTAATCCAGAGGATCTGGAAGGTAGGACTTGTTATGGAGGATTAGACCTTTCCAGCACAACTGACCTTACTGCATTTTGTTTGGTATTTCCACCAATGGATGAAGATGAACCATATTATGTGCTTCCACACTTTTGGGTTCCAGAAGATACGTTGGACCTAAGAGTAAAAAGAGATCATGTTCCTTATGACATTTGGGAGCGACAAGGTTATATCCAGACCACAGAGGGCAATGTAGTTCACTATGGATACATCGAAAAGTTCATAGAACACTTAGGTGAGATTTACAATATCAGAGAGATTGCCTTCGATAGATGGGGAGCAGTTCAGATGGTTCAGAACTTAGAAAACATGGGATTTACAGTTGTTCCTATGGGGCAGGGATTTGCTTCTATGTCACCACCAACAAAGGAGCTTATGAAGCTTACCTTGGAAAGAAAACTAGCTCATGGAGGGCATCCGGTACCCGTTGGAATATGGATAATATCTTTATTCGTACAGATCCGGCAGGGAATATCAAAGCAGATAAAGCAAAATCAACAGAGAAGATTGATGGCGCTATTGCCTGTATTATGGCTCTTGATAGAGCGATTCGCTGCGGTAATGATACCAGCGAAAGCATTTATGATAATCGTGGATTATTAATTTTCTAATTTTGAATATTATGCTTGCTATTATGTAGGTTTAGAGTGATATATGTAATAACAAAAAAGCGGAGGTAGCAAGAATGAAGGAAATGAGCATGGTTACAATTACAAAGAGATACGCAGCAGATTTTGAATATGCTGAAAGAAAAATTGCAGAGATCAAGAAACAGGGAGGCAGCATTGCAGAGCTTTCATACTACATGGGATTGCGACAGCGATCAAAAAAAAAGATGTTAAACAAATATCTTACAGCAGAATAGAAAACAAAATTAGAAAGCATCTGAAAGGGTGCTTTTCTTTACTTTATAGGAAATTTCTACTGTAGAAATCTTGAATTAAAATGAGCCCGCACGGAGGCGGGCATGACAAGTAAAACGATGTGCGATTAGAAGATATAGAAGCCCTCGGCTCCAGGAAAGTCTTCATCGAATTCATCGTCTTCGTTTAAAAAGTAATCCATATCAAGCAAATCATCCTCACTCATGTGATGGATGTCATCAGCAGTCATGCCTTCTGGTGGATTCTTTATGTACTTGTCTCTGATTTCATCTGAATGTTTTGACATAATCATTTCCTCCAAGTTTGGGTATATCTTATCACAGTTGGAGGACACTGCAAAGTATTTAAGAAGGCGCACGTGAATGAACACGATTCATTGCCCTTTCGTACATTTCATTCAGAGAAATATGCTGATGATTATGATACAGTTCCAGGAAGATCATTGTCTGACCGCAACATGGGCACTTGAGCGGATCATATCCAAAAGAGGATAAGATACAGTCGCGCCAGCGATTGAAAGAAAGAAGTACTTTATGTTTTTCTTGTGGAATTGCCAGATTCAACTTTTTATCGTGTGTTCTATGGCTTGAATAGAGACCATAGTAACGGATTTGTTTGAAGTGTTTTTCAGGGATATGCTGAATTAACCTTTCGATGAATTGGAGAACAGGAATAGTTTCAGTGACCAGCTTTTCATCTTCATGACGATTATAATGAAAAGTCACGTTTTCACCATCGTATTTATCAATTCGGGATGTGGCAATGACAGGACGACCAAGATAGCGACCTATATATTTTGCAACTATCTTAGGATCACATTTGTTTGGTTTAGCATAAACGTAAAAACCATTTTTGTGTTCTTGGTAGCACTTTGATTTTATTTTTTTGAAAGAGGGACCAAGTTTCTGTTCAAGAAGGTCAAGCAAAGTAGTGCGAAAAGCATTACGAAGTAAAGTATAATTGAAGTGAGTCATGGAACGCCAAAGACCACTATTACCGATACCACCTTCGGAAAGAATACAGTGAATGTGAGGATTCCATTTAAGATCGCGACCGAAAGTGTGAAGAACACAAATAAATCCAGGAGTGAACTTCTCACTTTTTATTATTCTTGTGAAACATGTAAATGATGACACTATGAACTGCTTCAAAAAAGAAGATTCAAAAGAGATCTGTCTTCGAGAAAGAAATGTCTAAGTTCAGAATCAATAGTAAAAACACAATGTCTGTGTTGAACGTTGATTATCTTAAAGGACATAGAGGTAGTGCGATCCATGGAATATTTATTACCGCATGTAGGGACAAAATCTGCTATGGCACCGAAAAGGAACGAATTTAAGAGTGCCACAGGAGGAACAGCCATACATGGCTCCACCGAAAGGGGATCCCGCAGTTAATCATGCGATTAACGTTTTCAATAACAGATTTGCGAGGATGTAGTTCGTATAACATTTGTTCGTAGTTGTCTTTGAAGATCTCTTGTAATTTGTTCATGAGATAATTATAGAACGAAAAAGGGTAAAAAAAACCCACCCCTCAAAGAATGAGGGGCAGGGGAGTTGAAGTGTCGAAGACACTTTTTTATGCTTATTTTAGAAGGAGAGTGAGGCTTATGGGAATATTCAGTGGATTATTCAGGGGCAGAGATGCACCAAAAACAGAACAAATGGTAGTGCATATAGCTTTTTTATGGGGAATTCTGCATCCGGGAAAAGAGTAAATGAAAGAAGCGCTATGCAAATGACAGCAGTGTATTCCTGTGTGCGTATTCTTTCGGAGGCGATAGCAAGTCTACCACTTAATATTTATAGGTATAACGAGGAAGGTGGAAAAGAAAAAAAGCCTACGATCATCCACTGTTTCGATTACTGCATGATGAGCCCAATCCGGAAATGACATCATTCATTTTCAGAGAAACACTTATGACGCACCTACTCCTTTGGGGCAATGCGTATGCACAGATAATTAGAAATGGTAAGGGTGAGATCATAGCTTTATATCCTTTGATGCCAGATCGAATGACTGTGGATAGAGATAAAAATGGAAAGCTATATTACAGCTATTCAAAGAGCTCAGAGGATGCACCAACAATGGAAGACTCAACGGTAATTCTTGATCCGTCTGATGTTCTTCATGTTCCGGGTTTGGGATTTGATGGTCTTGTAGGTTATAGCCCCATAGCAATGGCTAAGAATGCAATAGGTCTCGCGATTGCAGCAGAAGAATATGGATCAAAATTTTATGCGAATGGTGCTGCGCCCTCTGGGGTTTTGGAACACCCAGGAACACTAAAGGACCCAGGAAGAGTAAGAGAAAGCTGGAATGTAGCCTTTGGTGGTAGTTCAAATAGTCATAAGGTTGCGGTACTAGAGGAAGGTCTCAAGTACACACCGATATCCATTTCTCCAAATGAAGCACAGTTTTTGGAAACAAGGAAATTTCAGATTAACGAAATTGCTCGAATTTTCAGGGTTCCGCCTCACATGGTGGGTGACCTTGAGAAGTCGAGCTTTTCTAATATTGAGCAGCAATCACTTGAATTTGTGAAGTACACATTGGACCCGTGGGTTATCCGATGGGAACAGGCACTTTACAAGATACTTCTTAACGAAGAAGAAAAAAGTACTTATTTCTTTAAGCTAAATGTAGAAGGATTACTTCGTGGTGATTATGCGAGCCGTATGAATGGATATGCGACAGCCAGACAAAATGGCTGGATGAGTGCAAATGACATTCGAGAGCTGGAAGATTTAGATAGAATTCCGGCTGAGTTTGGCGGTGATTTATATCTTGTGAATGGCAACATGCTGCCACTGGCATCTGCTGGTGCGGCTTATGCAAATAATGAAAAGGAGGAGACGAATTCTGATGAAAGCAAAGAAGAAGTTCTGGAATTGGAAAAATCAAATAGAAGCGGACGAAGGTCAGGAAAGTCAGAATAGGGTACTTGAGTTATATGGAACTATCGCGGAAACATCATGGTTTGATGATGATGTAACGCCACAGATGTTTCATGATGAGCTCTTTTTCGGATAATGGCCCTGTAACTGTTTGGATCAATTCCCCTGGTGGAGACTGCATTGCAGCAAGCCAGATTTATAGCATGCTTATGGATTATCCAAGTGATGTAACGGTCAAAATTGATGGAATTGCAGCTTCGGCAGCTTCCGTTATTGCGATGGCCGGAACCACAGTGTTAATGGCGCCAACCGCGCTGATGATGATCCACAATCCAATGACTATGGCCTATGGAAATCATGAGGACATGGAAAAGGCAATCGGAATGCTGGATGAGGTTAAAGAGAGTATCATCAATGCCTACGAAATCAAAACCAGTATGACAAGGGCAAAGTTGTCACATCTTATGGATTCTGAAACATGGATGAATGCAAATAAAGCAATTGAGCTAGGTTTTGCAGATGACATTCTGACAGATGAAAAGAAGAACGCAGGAGATGTTCCCGCATATGCATTTTCTGGAAAGGATAATGAGACAAGACTTATGAATAAGATCATGACTCATTTTAAGCCGGAAAATAAGACAAAGGTAACACCTGCACAGGCAGCAGCTATTCCGGCAGAAAAACCTGCCACAGAAACTAAGCCAGTGGAAGCAAAGGAAAAGACTGGTACATCAATCAATGAGCTTGAAAAAAGGCTCAATCTAATCAAACCTTAAGGAGGAATTTATAATGAGTAAGATTAATGAATTACGCGCACAGAGAGCAAAGACATGGGAGCAGACTAAGGCATTCTTAGATTCCCACAGAAACGAGAAGGGTATTCTTTCAGCAGAGGACACACAGACCTATGAAAGAATGGAGCAGGAGATTGTTGATCTTGGGCGTGAAATTGAACGACAGGAGAAAATGGATGCAATGGAAAGAGAACTTGCAGCACCAACAGCGGCTCCTATTACCGTAAAACCAGATAATAAAAAGAAAGATGAAAAGACAGGACGGGCTTCTGATTCTTATAATCGTGCATTCTGGGATCAGGTGCGTGCAAGGATGGTATTCCCTATGAAGTACGTAACGCACTTTCAGAGGGTGTCGATACAGAAGGTGGATATCTTGTACCAGATGAGTTTGAAAGACTCTTGTTCAGGCCCTTGAAGCTGACAATATTGTACGTGCAAATGCTCATGTATTTACAACTGCAAATGGTGTTCACAAAATCCCGATTGTAGCAACAAAGGGTGTAGCAAACTGGATTGATGAAGGTGCATCTTACGGTGAAAGTGATGATGTATTTGGTCAGGAGCAGATTGACGCACATAAGATTGGTACCATTGTTAAGGTGTCAGAAGAGCTTCTTAATGACTCTGCATTTGATCTTGAAGCATATTTCCGTTCTGAATTTGCAAGACGTATTGGAAACAAGGAAGAGGAAGCATTTCTTGTTGGTGATGGAAGCAAGAAGCCTACCGGTATTTTAAATGCTACAGGTGGTGCTGAGGTTGGAGTTAATGCAGCAGGTGCAACAGCGATTACTGCAGATGAAATCATCGATCTTTATTACAGCTTAAAGTCACCTTATCGCAAGAATGCTATCTGGGTTCTTAATGATTCCACAGTTCGTGCTATTAGAAAGCTTAAGGATAACAATGGTCAGTACTTATGGCAGCCAGCACTTCGTGATGGTGAGTTCGATACCCTTATGGGTAAGAAGATTGTCACAAGTGCATATGCGCCTGAGATGGAAGCAGGAGCAAAAACAGTTCTCTTTGGTGACCTTTCTTACTATTGGATTGGTGATCGCCAGGGTATTACCTTCAAGCGTTTGAATGAACGTTACGCTGATTTAGGCCAGGTTGGTTTCCTTGCATCTAAGAGAGTTGACGGTAAGCTCATTCTTCCTGAAGCTATCAAGGTATTACAGCAGAAAGCTGGAACAACTTCAACAGCTTCCAAATAGTAGATAGGCAGTACCGTAAACAATTGCGGTACTGCCATTTTAGATAAGAGGTGACGACAAAAATGATTGTGAAATTAGATGAGATGAAACAGTATCTTCGAGTAGACTTTGAAGACGATGATATGTTGATTGAAGGATTGCTCAATAGTGCAGAAAAATATGCATGGACATAATACGAACAGATGATGTTAAGGTGTTCTATCAAGCCAAGACAGCAAGAACCGCTGTGTTGTATGCTACTGCTTATTTATATGAGCATCGCGAAGAAGCAGATCATCATAATTTGATGATCACTTTGCGAGCACTTCTTTTTGGTAGTAGGCAGGAGGAATTCTAATGGATATTGCGTTACTTAATATGAAAATCAAAATTCAGAAGAATTCTGTGATAACGGATGCTGTAGGAAACCACAAAAATGAGTGGATTGATTACTATTCTTGTTATGCGACTGTTGGAGGAGAGGGTGGCGCAGAAGCGAAAGCTGCATCACAAACTGTAGATAATTCAGATATTAGTTTTACTGTTAGATACTGTCGAAACGTGTCGAACATTGATAACACACATTTTCGCATTTACTTTAATGAAGAAATCTACAATATTCTTTCTGTTGATCATTTGAATTATAAAAAAAAGCAATCAAATTTAGATGTCAGAAGGTGAGGAGATAACATGGGAAGAACAGTATCTATTGCAAATATGGCAGATGAAATCATGAAGGGCCTGATGGAATATAAGGACCTAGCAACAGATGATATGAAAACTGCTGTAAAAAATGCCGGAAAAACAGTAAAAAAGATATTCAAGAAAATGCTCCAAAGAGAACAGGTGCATATTCGAAAAGTTGGACTGTGAAGACCACGAAAGAAAACGCTGAATCTTTGGAACTTACAGTATATTCTCCAAAAAATATCAGCTTGCACATTTACTTGAGAATGGACATGCAAAACGTGGCGGTGGAAGAGTAACAGCTAAACCGCATATTGCGCCAGCAGAACAGTTAGGTGTGGAACAGTTGAAAAGAGATATAGAGAGGGTGCTGCGATGACACATCAGGAAATAATAGATATGCTAACGGAAATGGATATCCCTTTTGCCTATGACCATTTTGCAGAAGGGGAGTCTCCTAATCCGCCTTTTTATGGTATTCCTATATCCAAAGGCAGATAACTTTTCTGCGGATGGGATACCGTATTACAAAATCAATCAGTTGGCGGTGGAAATTTACACCGATTTGAAAGATATAGAACTGGAAACAAGAGTTGAAGCCGTGCTGGAAAGTCACGGTTTATTTTATGGGAAAAGCGAAGTATGGATTGAATCAGAGAAACTGTACGAGGTGCTTTTATGAAATGGAGGTATAGGAATGGCTAATAAAAATAAAGTCAAATTTAACATCTGCAATGTTCACTATGCACCGATTACGGTGGGAGAGGATGGAGCAGTTAATTACGCAACACCAGTGCCAATGCCGGGTGCTGTGTCCATCAGTTTGGATCCGACAGGAGAGCCAGAATCATTCTATGCAGATGGAGTGGAATATTATGTTATCAATAACAATCAGGGTTACGATGGTGACTTGGAACTTGCAATGATTCCAGAGACATTCAGAACGTACATCCTGAAAGAGGAAAGTGACGCAAACAATGTACTTGTGGAGAATGCACACAGCGAGACAGGTTCTTTTGCATTGCTCTTTGAATTTGATGGAGATGTAAAGAAAATCTGTCATGTCATGTATAACTGTTCAGCATCCCGTCCAACCATTGAGTCCAAGACCAATGAAGAGGATAAGGAAGTACAGACAGAAACACTGACCGTGAAAGCGAGACCACTTGCAAGCGGGTATGTAAAAGCCAAGACAGGTGATACAACAGCAGATACCACTTATGCGAATTGGTATAAGAGTGTGTATGTACCAACTCCAAAGGAAGCAGAGGCTTCTGCGGCTTCTGTGACACCGAAAACATCCACAGCTACTACAAGTAGTAAGTCTTAATGGAGGAAAGCGATTATGAGTATCACAAAGAAAATTGAGATTGATGGACAGGAGGTAGCATTCAAAGCGAGTGCTGCTATTCCCCGTATTTACAGATTGAAATTTCAAAGAGATATCTACAAGGATTTAAGAAGCCTTGAGAAAAGTATCGGGAATGAAGACCCGAAGAATTCTAACTTGGATTTATTCAATCTGGAGATGTTCGAGAACATTGCTTTTGTTATGGCCAAACACGCAGATGCGACTATTCCGGACAGCCCAGAAGAGTGGCTCGATGGATTCAACACATTTTCTATCTATCAGGTGTTGCCACAGTTGATAGAATTATGGGGGCTGAATGTAAAAACGGACGTTGAATCTAAAAAAGTTCGCCCAACTGAGCGTGAAATGACAACCCCATTGTTTTCTGCTCCGATGCGTACAGTTAGGATTATCCATGACAGATCTTGAAATGCTGTCGATTGGATTAATCAATGATATGTACGCAGAGAGCAGAAATGATGATTGCAAGTATGCTACGTTAGCTACTCAGGAAGATTTTGATAAATTCTAGGAAAGGGGGCAATTGCGTGAAAGCTGGAACAACGCAGAAAATAAGGATTTCATTGGATGTGGATTTAAATTATGTGGATTCAATCATTTTTACATTGGATGGTGCCACAAGGCTTACAAAATATATCCGGGGATGTGGAATACAGTAAGAGTCGATTCGAGATTCCGCTGACACAGCAAGAAACATTGGCTCTTTTCGGGAGAACATGGATGTCATGTATTTGTGGAAACACAGATAAATTTCAAGAATAAAGCCGTAGCAAAAGTGAGATGGAAAGTTTCTATGCAGCAGATACGCTTGCTACCGCTTTTGTTGAAGGGAATACACCAGACGATACGGAAAAGCAGGATATTGCATTGGTGATTGAAGGTTCTGTTGTATATGCTGGAGGCGGTGGTGGAACATCCGATTATAACAGGTTAGACAATAAGCCACAGATTAATGGGGTAGAGCTGCAAGGAGATGTGTCACTTGAGGGAATTGGAGTCGGTACCTATGTGTCGAATTATGTCGAAGAACATAAGTCGGAACTAAAAGGGGAACCAGGTAAGCCTGGTGCAGATGGAAAAGATTTAGTCCATGTAGGAGAAAAATAGATAACGAATCCACTGTAGTACAGTCCTTAAAGGCGAATGTGTTCTGCTTACTTGAAAATGCAGTTGCAAATCTTGTGGTTAAATTTCCTGCTAATTATAGCTTCTTTGATGAATTTTTATTCTCTTTCATCGCAGGAACGTCATGTAGTCTTATTGTTCCTGAACAGGTAAAGTGGATGAACGAACCCAGTATAGAGGCGGGGCTGTATTACGAAGTCAGTATTGTAAATGATATAGCTGTTATTTCAAAAAGGGGTGTTCGTAAATGAGTAGTATTCGGAGAAGAATTATGGAGTCAATGGAAACTGAAATTATATGGAAAGAGTATGACGACAGGTCGATTCCAGATTTAAATGGTTACATTCAGGCAGCCACTCATCAAATAAATGGTTCTACTACAGCTGGTAATAAAACGGCTATTGTAAGAATAGATGGTGGAGATACCTATGAACTTATGATGAATGTTTATAGCAGATTCAGAATGGCATCAATATCAAGAGTGGTATTACCATACGAAAAAGCTGACCCAAGTGTTTATGTGATTTCTCCAGCTGACCATAATAATACGGACAGCATGGAAGGAAAGCGAGATACTTTACAAATTACAACAAGACCAGAAGATAAATATTTGTATATTTTTTATTGGACAAGCGGAGTGTCTGTTGATTCACAGATTATAAGAGATTCTATTTCCGTCCATAATCTGAGCTGCCCTGGTGGGCGCTAAATAAAAGTGGTTTTTTTTTTTCGGAGCAGAAATGCTCCTTTTTTTTCGTGCGTAGAAATGGAGGTGAGAACATATGGCAAGCAGAATTCAAGGTATTACGGTTGAGATTGGTGGAGATACCACAAAACTTCAGACAGCATTAAAAGGCTTGAACGGAGAAATCAAAAGCACACAGTCGCAGCTTAAGGATGTAGAAAAACTTTTGAAAATGGATCCGGGCAATACGGAACTGCTATCACAGAAACAGAAACTCTTAGCACAGGCTGTTGGAGAAACAAAGCAGAAGTTGGAGACATTAAAGACTGCTGCGGAACAGGCCAATACAGCGCTTGCCAATGGGGATATTTCACAGGAACAGTATGACGCACTGCAAAAAGAGATTATTGAAACTGAGAATGCTTTGAAAAATCTTGAGAGTCAGGCAAGCAAATCATCTGTAGCAATGCAGAAAATCACTCAAACAGGTGAAAAGCTAAAGACAGTTGGTGAGAATGTTTCGAATGTCGGCTCCAGTATGACGAAAAATGTGACAGTGCCTATTATTGCAATGGGAACTGCAGCTGTTGCTTCTTTTAATGAAATTGATAGCGGGTATGATACGATTGTTACAAAACAGGGGCTACAGGTGAGGCGTTGGAGAGCCTTACTAAAAAGTGCAGATAATGTGTTTGGAACGATGCCAGTGGATATGAGCGATGTGGGAATTGCCATAGGGGAGGTTAATACTCGCTTTGGTTCCACAGGAAAGACGCTGGAAGACTTGTCAGCAGAGTTCATTAAGTTTGCACAGATCAATGAGACAGATTTAAATACAGCGATTGGCTCTACGGATAAAATCATGAACCAGTTTGGGGTGGATGCTTCTCAGACAAAGAACGTATTAGGCCTTTTGACTGCAAAGGCACAAGAAACTGGAATCAGTGTAGATGATTTGATGAACAGCGTCCAGAAGAATGGTTCCACCTTCAAATCGATGGATTAAATTTGGGCCAGAGTATCACATTACTTGCTCAGTTTGAACAGAATGGTGTGAATGCAGACACTGCTATGGCTGGTCTCAAAAAAGCGGTAGCTAATTATACAAAAGAAGGAATGTCAATGGACGAGGCCCTAGGTGCCACCATTGATTCCATTAAAAATGCATCTTCCGAAACAGAAGCACTTACCATAGCGACAGAAATCTTTGGAGCGAAGGGTGCAAATGAAATGACGAAGGCCATCCGGGAGGGACGACTTTCCATTGATGATCTAAGTGGAAGTATGAGCAGCTACGGAACTACTGTAGATGATACCTTTAATGGCACTCTGGATGGCGTAGATAATTTTAAGACTGCCATGAATAATGCAAAGCTTGCGATGTCACAATTAGGTGAAGCAATATCCAATGTACTGGGACCGATATTGCAATCAGTAGCAGAAAAAATACGGGCCTTCACTACATGGTTTTCTGGTCTTAGTGATGGAACGAAGGAGTTTATCGTAAAACTTGGACTCGTTGTTGCAGCTGTTGGTCCAATTCTCGTAGTAGTTGGAAAGGTAATCTCAGCGGTTGGTACGATTATGACGATTGTTCCCCAAATTGCGGGTGTTATCAATACAGTAAAAACAGCATTTGCAGCTCTGAATGTTACGATGCTTGCAAATCCTATTGTTCTTATTATTGCAGCAATCACAGCGTTGGTAGCTGCATTTATTTATTTGTGGAATACCAATGAGGGTTTTAGACAGTTCTGGATTGATCTTTGGGAAAATGTCAAACAAGTGGCTATGACCGTATGGAATGCTATCAAAGCATTCTTTCAGCAGGTATGGGATGCCATTAAGCTGATATTTACCACAGTGTTTGGTATTATAAAAACCCTGGTAACGACCTATTTTAATCTTTATAAGACGATTATTACCACAGTCTTTAATACGATAAAAACGGTTATCACAACCATCTGGGAAGCAATCAAAGGTATTTTTACCACAGTGTTTGAAGTGATAAAGACTATATTTACCACATATTTCAATATTTATAAGACCATCATCCAGACGGTGCTCACCATTATTCAGACGGTAATCACTACGGTCTGGAATACGATAAAAAACAGTTATTACCACAGTGCTCACTGCAATTCAAACAATTTTCACGACTGTATGGAATGCAATCAAGACTATCATTCAGGCGGTGGTAAGTGGAATCAAGGGACTTATTACCGGAGATTTCACAGCAGTAAAAAATGCGATTACCACAATAATGAATACCATTAAGAGCACCATTAGTACGATATGGAATACCATAAAAAAGTACGATATCCACTGTACTTGGAGCAATCAAGGGTGCAGTTTCCAATGTGTTTAATGGAATTGTAAATGCCGTAAAGGGTGCGATGACAAATGTATTAAATGCAGTCAAAAATGGATTTTCTAATGTGAAGAGTCATATAACGGGACTTGCTTCACAGGCATTTACCTGGGGTAAGGATTTAGTTATGGGAATTGTCAATGGTATCAAATCTTGCATTGGAGCAGTCGGTGATGCCGTAAAGGGTGTAGCAGACAAGATTAAATCTTTCCTGCACTTTTCGGTTCCGGATGAAGGCCCTCTTACAGAATACGAATCCTGGATGCCAGATTTCATGGGAGGGCTTGCAAAGGGAATTGAAAAGAGTCGTGGGTTGATTACAGATGCGGTCAGTGATGTGGCAGGAGATATGGTAGTCAATCCTAATGTCAGTGCAAATTCCACAGCAATGGAAACAATGACAAGATCATCAGCTCAGAATACCACAAGCATAGTGGGTGCAATTAGAGAAGCCATTGCAGGTATTAACACCAATAGTGGGGATACAGTTATTCCTGTTTATATTGGAGGAACAATGCTTGATGAAATCGTGGTAAATGCTCAGCAGAGAATTAATCTTAGAAGTGGAGGTAGATAGGATGGCATTTATTCAATATTTGAATTTTGATGGAGCTGACCTTCCACTTCCCACTTCCTTTGATTTATCGATGGATGCAGTGGAGGCAGATACCACAGGAGAAACAGAAGCAGGAACTACACAAAGAGATGTCGTAAGGCAGGGGTTGTGTCGATTTCTGTCACATTTGCTGTTTCGGCTATATGGCTGAAAAGACTATCGGTATATTCAAAAAAGGATAAGCTGGTAGTTAGGTATTTTGATACGACATCGCTTGAGATAAGTGAAACAGAAATGTATATCACAGGATACAAGGCGAAGCTGAAAAGGATACTTCAAAAAAGGGATTGTGGACGGTTTCCTTTACATTAAAAGAATTTTAGGAGGTGGTGATTGTGTATCCGGTATCAGATAGATTTTTAGAAGAGATAGATTCCAATAGCAGAAATTATTATTGGACTGGGACAATTACCACAAAGGGAAAATTATCCTATGATTTTTCGAATAACGATATTGTAAAGGGCAGCGGTTATATTACCAGATCCTGTTGCGGAAGTAGTGAGATTGAACTTGGATCCGTATATGCTGCAGAGATGGGAATATCATTGTTTACAGACATTAACAGATACACCCTGGATGGAGCAGAAGTAAAAGCTGTTTTTTCATTTGGTATTTGATGATACAGAAGAAGTTATTCCTATGGGGATATTCGAGGTAACAGAAGCAAATCGCAGTATAAAAACATTGGAAATAAAAGCCTATGATTATATGCTCCGTTTTGATAAAAAACTGAACCTGGAATCATCTAGCGGTACACCATATAATTTCCTGAATGTTATATGCAGCTCCTGCAAGGTGGCACTTGCACATACACAAGCTGAAATTGATGCAATGACAAATGGGAAGGAAACCCTGGGGATTTTTGCTGAAAATGATATTGAAACATACAGAGATTTACTTTTTTATGTAGCACAGGTACTTGGCTGCGTCTGTCAAATTAACCGAGAGGGGAAATTGGAACTTATCCCTTATGGAAAGTCTGCTGTAAGAACAATTGAGGCAAAACACAGATACGATAGTTCCTATTCTGATTTTGTTACAAGATATACAGCTATTTCGTCAACAAATAAGATTACGGAGGAATCCTGAATATTATGCGTTAGAAAAAGATGATGCGCTTACTATGAATCTTGGAATGAATCCTTTATTGCAGTTTGGATTGAAAACCACAAGAGCGAGACTGCTTAATGCAATATTACAGGCAATCGCTATTGTGGAGTATGTGCCGTTTGACAGTAACACAATAGGGAAATCCAGCACTTGATCCAATGGACTGTCTGGTTTTTAGAGGAGGCCATGCTGATGAAAATAAAATCTCGTGTATTACAGGAATCACTTATAAAATTAATGGAAAGCACAGTCTGAAATGTGTCGGTAAGAATCCAAAACTGGCAGAGGCAAAGAGCAAGAATGATAAAAATATCAATGGACTTTTAAATCAGGTAGAAGAAAATAAAACGGTTGTCTATGATTTTGTTAATGTATCTGCCTATGAGATATATGATAGATTCGTTGAAGTTCTGAATATTACATTTGTTTCAAAGGAATCTACAAGTGCAATGTTTCTAGCAGAATTGCTAGTGGACATGGAAGCCTATGAAATGACAAAGAAGATATCAGGAGAGGCATCTTACGAGGATGAAGAATCGGAAGTAAAGAAGGATGTGGGCTTTTCCTATGTATCAAAAACGCATCCGTACATTGAAGTTATGTATAAAATCAATGGCGATGAAGTGACGGATTTTCATCCAACACAGATTTGTATCGAAGGAAAGCAATTGCTTACTTTATTTTTTCCATTAAGTTCTGTTGAGGAAAATTGTGAAAATACATTTACAATGTGGTTGAAGGTAGAGGATGGATTTGGAAAAATCGGTGAAACACAGCTCAGAGCAACCTTAAGTGGACAGGGGCTTGTTGCAGGCATCGGAGATTGGAATGGACGAATTACAATTACGGATTCTTTTGGTGATATTTCTTTTGGTAATCAGAAGTTTGATGTTAAGAGAATTATAGCAAGTGCTTTGGCTACATTCCCAAATCAAAAGAAGCCAATATTTACACAGAATGTTGGAAGAATTGCAATTGCGCAGCTTCCTTTTGGTTATGATCTGTTAAATGAAAGAGTTACCTGCGTAGAAGTAGTTCATACATTTACGATGGATAAAACCTACCCTGGAGAATATGAACCTACGGAGATTGAAATCAATGATGAGAATGCATTCCAGATGATATGTGATTACACCTATACTTCTGCGGATGAAGAGATTGCGTATGGTAAGCTGCAGAATCTTGAAATTGATACAAGTGGATTTGAGAGAATGGAGAAAGTGGAGGTTTCAATATGCGAATCGTAGAAGATGAATATAACTGGAAACGGGCAGAACCGACGGTCCTTACAATTGATGAGAGCCCGAAAAGCATTATATTTGAGACACCTCTTAAAATATATCGTTTCAGAGGAGTGGGAGAAATAGCAATATATGAAGATGAAGAAATGTCAGAGTTAATTTACTCTGGCATTTTGCCATTCGAGCCAGAGACACCATTCTGCTGTCTTGGACTCACTTTCGTCCCAGGCTCTGAGAACAATATGGAAGAAACAGAAGGTACAGAAGAAAATAATGCAGAGGTATCCATAGAATCGATGGAACTTACATTAATTTCAGAAACGGGCATTCAAAAGACAGTCCTCGATCAATATCTGAATACCACAGAGGGGATGTCCTTTGTCAGCAATAACTATAACGATGATGGAACATTCTCAACAGCCGGTCTTGGAGATTTTTTATTTAATGGGACTGCAGCAAATACACTGTACATTTCAAGTAACCATTGGATTGGTTTAGAGTAAATAGTGCGCAGCTATATGTTATGCAAAGGGATGGATGTTCTACTTCAATTTACAGGCAGGAAGGAACCTGTGGTAATGGAGTGAAGTTCCTAAAAATAAGATTCGAAGGATATACCGTTTATAGTAATCGCGTGGAAAGCAATCGATTAATTTTTGAATTATTCATTATGTCTAATAAAGATATGTTCTTAAATGTAATTCAGACACCGACAAGTGGAAATACAGGAACATCACAATTGATATGCGGAAATAGCACATTGACATTAAGTCTTGTGGATTCTACCGGTCAGGGTGCTGGAACAATGGTTAGTTTTTATCATTTGGATGACCAGGGTAAGACCTGGAATATTGTCTATGATAACTACAAGGGAATTGATTACTTTTTCTACGGTTTTTTTACTAAAGGTGAACGGTAAATATTGCACCCTGGTAGAGGATGAAATACGAGAGATCACAGAAGAACCACCAAGAGCTGCTGATTATTACGAATTTGGTTTTCTGGATGTTCCTTCGAGTGAGATTTTGATAAACATTGATAATCCAGGGATTCTGTATTGGAAAGCAGGTGGTGACACCGAGTTGCTAAAAGGAGTAGTAAAAGCATATCCATTTCCAAAGGAGATACGTTCTGTTGCTGATATGAGCCATATTTCTATTCTTGGAATTAAGATGATGACTGCGCAGTATTCAGGGGATCTGAGGATTAAGTATTCTCTTGATAATGAGGCAACTTACTCCGAAGAGCTCACAATGGATGAGTGGCTCAACATGGATGTGGTTGAATTGTGGAATAGCCTGCCTGAAAACAAGAAGTTGTTTATCAGGTTTGTTTTTTACACGATAATTCCACAATTTCAAGATTCAAAATAACCTATGAAAATTAAGGAGGTATTTCATGTTAAAAGGAAAAATGACCATAGAATTGACGGATGAGGTAACAGGGGCAAAGGAAGTAATAGAAGAAGAGAATATGGTAACAAATGCGCTTGCTAACATTTTTGCTCCACTCGGTCATCTGATGAGTGCAGATACGATATATAACTCGTACAATATGTATTATCAGAAACTGCTGGGTGGTTTACTTTTATTCGACAATCCTATTGAAGAAGATGCAAATCAGTTATATGCTCCGGGTACTACCAATCTTGTGGGGTGTGCTGTGTATAATACGCAAAATAATACCACAGGCAAAATGCGTGGCGGGTATAACCAGACAGAGAGTGAATTTAACAGCAAAGAAAAATATATGAAGTTCGTATATGATTTTTCTACATCACAGGCAAATGGTACAATTTCCTGTGTCTGCTTAACTCACCAGCAAGGTGGCTATACCAGCTATGGAAGTAATGATGCGGTCATTAGTAATGCAATCGGCAGCATGGCACTTACACCATATAGCAGCACACTTCATTATGTTTATCCAAACTGTACAGGTGCGAGTACAGGGGACAAGTATTCAGGTTGTTCGGTTGGAACAACTGAAATGTTGTTTCTTTTGGATCCAGACAATGATACAGCATATTATTTTAAGATAAAGAACAGCACTTCCATCTCTATCATTAAAAGAAGAATGTATTTGAAATCAGTGTCAATATTTGAGAATCCATATTCAAAAAAGACACTGATTGAAGAGACAGATCTGGATGAACTTTCGACAGCCTTAACCACAAGTTACATCTCATACAATTTTGATGTGACAAACAACTGTCTATATATCTTTACTTCAAGTGCTTATTATATCAATGCAAATGCAACATTTCAGATTACAAGAATTAAGTTAAGTGACTGGAGCATTCAGCAAATGACGATGACTAATACAACCAATGAGGCACTAAGCACAAATGGTATGAGGTTTGCATTTGCGAATAATGGATTTGTATATTTGAAAGGATATAACAGCCCTTATGAAACCTATAAATTTGAAATTGGGAATTCTGCGAATGTTGTAAAGATTAAGCGAAGTGGAATGGGAAATAACGATGGATGGCCTGTCTTTGCAGTAAATGGACGTATTTATTATCAGTTTTATGGCAACAGTAGCGCTCATGTTTATATTATCAATGAGAATACAAATGAGTGCCTGAAAGCAGAAGCATTTTGTATTTATGATTCAGGGAATGGTGCCTGTTATACGCCAGTGCTGAATCATCCGATGTTGTATTATTGTAGCTATGGCAGTTGGAGTACAGGACCATTTTATATCTTGTCAAATTACTTGGCTACCATCAATAATTTGTCCGAACCAGTCACAAAGACAGCGGACAAAACAATGAAAATAACTTACAATTCAGGAACAGTAAATACAATGATTCAGGCAGTCACAATAGCGTGGCTGCTTTTTTCATACACAAAATTCAAGGGAGGAATGCTTATGACTGAAACATTTAAGGAATTTGTAGCATGGCTTGGGATTTTAGGTATCCCGTCCATTTTTACAATGACCGCTTGGTGCATCAAAAGCTGTCTGCAGTATACCTGTCAGCTAAAAGTGTTAGCAAAGGCACAGCAGGCACAGATGAGGTCACAACTTCTGGAACAGTACCATTTTTACATGGATGAAGGTTGGATTTCAGAAGAACACATGGAGGATTGGGAAAATCAATACCAGGCATATCACAGTCTTGGTGAGAACGGAATCCTCGATAGCAGACGAGAGGAACTATTAAAACTACCAAACAGAAAACAGGAGGAAAAGGACAATGAGTAATTATTGGAAGAACTGGCTCAAGGCAGCCGGAATCAGAGCAGTCAAAACTGTCGCACAGACAGCAATCGCAACTATCGGGACATCAGCGGTTTTAGGTGATGTGAACTGGCTGATGGTGGCATCAGCATCTGCACTTGCAGGTCTTTTGTCCCTTCTTACAAGCATTTCTGGTATTCCGGAAGTAGCGAAAGGAGATGAAGAGTAATGAAACTTGTGGAGAGTATTCTCACAAAGAATCCCTGCTATACGGCTGGGAGAAAGATTGAAGTGAAAGGGTTGATGTTACATTCGGTTGGTTGCTCCCAGCCGAAAGCATCAGCCTTTATTAATTCATGGAATAGCGAGTCATTTGACAGAGCCTGTGTCCACGGATTCATTGATGGAAATGATGGAACGGTGTATCAGACACTTCCTTGGAATCACAGAGGGTGGCACTGTGGTGGATTTGGAAACAATACTCATATCGGAGTAGAAATGTGTGAGCCAGCCTGTATTTATTATACGGGTGGTTCATTTTTAATTGCTCTGATATCACAACAGCAAGAGCTGCAGCTGAAAGAACCTATCGTGCAGCGGTGGAGTTATTTGCTATGCTCTGTAGAACCTATGGACTAAATCCACACGGTGATGGAGTTATTATCAGCCATAGAGAAGGCTATGCGAGGGGAGTTGCATCAAACCACGGTGACCCTGAACATTTGTGGAATCAGTTAGGCATGGGATATTCAATGGATACCTTCCGTAGTGCAGTTGCATATGCCATGAATAGAACAGTCGATTCTGTGACAAATACGCAGGCGAGTGTTTTTGTAGGTATTTCAGAAAAGGATGCCGTAGCGAAGATTGGAGAATTATGTCGAAATGACATGAAAAAGTCAGGAATTCTTGCATCGATTTCTGCTGCACAATTCATTCTGGAAAGTGACTATGGAAAGAGTGAACTCGGTCAGAATGCCAATAATATGTTTGGCATGAAGAGATCATTGTCTGGAAATACATGGAATAATAGTACCTGGGATGGGACAAGTATTTACACGAAGAAAACACAAGAACAGAATGCAGATGGCTCATATGTAACCATTACTGCAGATTTCAGAAAATATCCTTGTGTTGGGGATTCTGTAGCAGACCATAGTGCTTATCTACTTGGAGCAAAGAATGGTAACGCACTCCGTTACAATGGAATTAAGGGAAATACAAATTACAGAGAAGTGGCGCAACTTATCAAGAGTGGTGGCTATGCAACATCCCTAACTTATGTAGATAAGTTGTGTTCCATCATCGAAAAATGGAATCTTACGCAATATGATGTTGATGGAACACCTACACCTGTTCCATCAACACCTGATACTGTTTACGATTTTCCATCAACGCCATTCTATGTGAAAGTCATTATTGATGATTTGAATTACCGTTCAGAGCCTTCCATGAATGGGAAAGTGAATGGTCAGACAGGAATTGCGACGTTCACGATTGTGGAAGTTCAGAATGGGTGGGGAGATTAAAAAGCGGTGCGGGTTGGATTTGGCTGGCTAATCCGTCTTACTGTACAATTGGAAATACAGTAGGAGCTTCAATCAGTACACCAAGTCGCAAGTCAATCAATGAGATTGCAAAAGAAGTCATTCGAGGTGATTGGGGAAATGGCCAGGAAAGAAAAGATAAGTTAACAGCAGCGGGTTATGACGCTGCAACAGTTCAGAAAAAAGTCAATGAGTTGCTTGCATAGCATTACACACAATTTGCCTGTGGTTCCGTCGGGAGCTGCAGGCGCTTTTTTATGCTTTCAGATATCGAATACAGAAAAATATGACTAATTTCAAATTAGCCCGGAATGTGGCTTTTAAACCCTCCTTAGAAAGTTAGTGAAGGGTAATAACCTTCCAACGATTTTATGTAGGAGGTCAGGAAGATGACGAACAATCAAAAGAACATGATAGCAGAATATAGACAGGCAGGCTTCAGTTATACACAGATTTCTAAAATGATGGACTTATCAATTAACAGTGTAAAGACATATTGCAAAAGGCACGGGCTTGGAGGGTTTGCGGCTTACGGCGGTCCTGCTTCAGAGGAGACAGTATTGTGTGAGATGTGTGGCAGAATTGTTCCGCAGAACCCAGGGAGAAAGCATAAGAAGTTTTGTTCAGATAAGTGTCGTATGGCTTGGTGGAATACGCATCAAGAGGATGTAAATCGTAAAGCACACTATGAGTATATCTGTGTGTATTGTAAGAAACCATTTATGGCGTATGGAAATTCAAATCGAAAATATTGCAGCCACGAGTGTTACGTGGAGGATCGTTTTGGAGGTGGGTGTTAATGCAAGTAATAAAGAACTCACCAGTTGATCTTGGTGAAGGACCAAGGCAAATGACTAAAGAAGCGATGCAGAAAGATTATGAATACATGATGGCCCAGAAATTCACAAAAGCAATGTATGAAAAAGGTCTAATTTCCTTTGGCGAAATGAACAGAATTATGGAGTTGAATAAGGAAAAATTTCATCCGTTTTATAAGGACATTATGACCTGAAATACTTGATAAATAAAGGGTTTAGAGTGATATATAGTACTGACCAAAGTAGGAGGTGATACGGTGGCTAGAATAACAAAAATTGAGGCTACACCAGTGGCTATCAAGAAAACAAGAGTTGCTGCTTATGCTAGAGTTTCAACAGGTTCGGAAGAACAGCTTCTCAGCTTAGAAACACAGAAAGTTCACTATGAAGATTATATTAAAGCCAATCCGGAGCTTGAATACGCTGGACTGTATTATGACGAAGGAATAAGTGGCACAAAGGTGGATAAGCGAGATGGTTTGCTAAAACTTTTGAAGGACTGTGAAGATGGGAAAATTGATAGAGTAATGACCAAATCAATCAGCCGTTTTTCCAGAAACACAACGGATTGCCTGGAGATGGTAAGAAATCTTTCTAAGTTTGGAGTGTATTTGTATTTTGAAAAAGAAAATATTGATACAGAGCATATGAGCTCCGAACTTATGCTTTCAATACTAAGCTCTATAGCAGAAAGTGAATCAAGATCTATTTCGGAAAATAGCAAGTGGGCTGTGAAGCACAGATTTGAAGAAGGAACATTTATTATCAGTTTTCCTCCATATGGGTACGCCAATGTAAATGGAAAGATGGTAATTGATCCGGAGGAAGCAAAGGTTGTAAAACAGATTTTTGAGATGACTATTTCGGGCCAGGGTTCTTACGTAATTGCTAAGGCACTGAATGCACAAGGAATACGGTCAAAGCTTGGAAACAAGTGGCATTCGTCAACTGTTAAAGGAATACTGAAGAATGAGAAGTATACGGGTGACGTTATCTTTCAGAAGACTTATACGGATGAAAGTTTTAATCGCCACACCAATTATGGTGAGAAAAAACATGTACCTTTGCAAAACCATCATGATGCGATTATCAGTCATGAGATTTTTGACAAGGCAGCAAAAGTAATGACCCAGAGAGGAAAAGAAAAGGGTATTGATCCAGAAAGCAATAAGTATCTTAACAGATATTCTTTTTCTGGAAGGATTATTTGCGGAGATTGTGGTTCAACTTTCAAGAGAAGATACCATTATAAGCCCAGCGGAGATTATGTAGCATGGACCTGCAAGAAACATCTTGAAGATAAAAAGGTATGTGGCATGCTTTATATCAAAGATGCGGATATCAAAGCAGCATTTGTACGGATGATGCGCAAATTACAATCCGCTGAGAGTAAAATTGTAAGGCCTTTTGCAGAAGGACTAAGGAACACCAATAACAAAGCAAGATTACAGGAAGTACTGGAGTTGGAGAAGCAGATTGAAAAGAATACGGAACAACAAAATATTCTAATAAATCTCATGAGCTCTGGCTATATTGAGCCTGCAATCTACCATACAGAAAAAGAACGAACTGGCTGCAGAATCAGAAAGACTAAATAGGGAAAAGCTCCTTATTTCAAAAAACAATCAATGGCGATCTTACGCATTTGGAAGAGGCACAGAAGCTTGTAAGGGTTCTGAGTAGAAAAATAGATATCACGGAGTTTGATGATAATTTATTCATAGAACATGTTGATACTATTACAGTGCTTTCAAGAGAAGAGATTACTTTTAACTTAAAATGCGGTCTAAGGATAAGAGAAAGGTTGGTGGAAGCATGACTCATACTCCATACGGATATAGGATTGAAAATGCGCAAGCTGTTATTGATGAACCGGTTGCAGAAAAGATTAGATTTCTTTTTAAAGAGTTTCTCGATTGTGGTTCCATGAGGGCAGCAGCTGCAAAAGTGGGAATTGAAAAGACACACTCAGTGATTGGTAGAATTCTGAAAATGAGGTTTACCTGGGGACAGAGTATTATCCACAAATTATTAATAAGGACTTATTTGATAAGGTTCAGCATAAGCGTAACACGAATGCCAGAAGTCAGAATCGAATTAGAACATATGAAGGTAAAGTCGAGAAACCAGTCCTTGCAAACTACAAGGTACCAAAGGTTGAAAAGAAATACGACGACCCATATAAGCAGGCAGAATATGCTTATGGCCTGATAGAGGAGGCAAGTGATGAATGACAATGTAACACTTATCCCGGCCAGACGACGCGCTGGTAATAGGGTAGTAAAGAAGATAAGCCTAAGCTCAGAGTCGCAGCGTATTGCAGAGTTAGTACTGACAGCGATGAGCAGGCCGGAAGTTATGAAGTACAGGTTCAACATTATACAGATTATATTGAACGAAATAAGGAATGGGAACTGGCAGGTATTTATGCTGATGACGGTATCTCAGGGACCAATACAAAAAGCGACAAGGATTTAATGACATGATTGACGATTGCATGGCTGGGAAAATAGACCTGATAATAACAAAGTCAATTAGCCGATTTGCAAGAAATACCTTGGATTGCTTGAAGTATGTAAGGCAGCTAAAGGAAAAGAATATCGCTATTATATTTGAAAAAGAGAATATTAACACGCTTGAAGCCAGCGGCGAATTGCTTCTTACGATCATGGCGAGCCTGGCGCAACAGGAATCAGCTTCGTTATCGCAGAACGTAAAGCTGGGATTGCAGTTGCGATATCAAAACGGACAAGTACAGATTAATCATAATCATTTCTTGGGATATACCAAGGATGAAGATGGAAACTTGATAATCGATGAAGAAGAAGCAAAGATAGTGCGCCGCATTTATTTAGAATATTTGGAAGGCGCCAGCTTTAGAGATATCAAGAATGGTTTGGAACGGGACAAGATTATGACTGGCGGAAAAAATACACCTGGCACATTAGTACGATTCAAGGGATTTTGCAAAATGAGAAGTATATAGGGGATGCACTTTTTGCAAAAGACCATTACAACAGACTTTATTGAGAAAACCAGGATAAAAAATGATGGTAGCTTTCCACAATACTATGTTAAAGGTAGTCAGGAGCCGATTATAAAAAGGGATCTTTATGTGCAGGTTCAAGAAGAAATGATAAGACGTGCTAACCTTTTTAGCGGTGAATCGGGCAAAAAGAAAAGGGTTTACTCCAGTAAGTATGCACTATCGAGCATCTGTACCTGCTCAAAGTGTGGGGATGTTTATCGCAGGATAGCCTGGAATAATCGGGGCGTGAAATCCACGGTATGGAGATGCTGTACCAGAGTTGAGAATGGACCGGACGCATGTGACGCACCAACTGTCCCGGAATCAGAACTTCAAGACGCAACAGTGAAGGCCATCAATCAGATGGTTAGCTGCTCGGATACAATGCTGAATATTCTAGCAGAGAATGTCCAAGAAGTTATAGCGGATGATAAGGATGATGATCTGAATTGATAAATCAGGTCTTGTCTGATAAACAAAAGGACCTGGTTAAGTTGGCACATGCCAAGAGAGATTATTCTAAAGTTGCTGATGAAATTGACAAGTTAAGAGAAAAAAAACAGGCAATACTGGTCAAGAAAGCAGAGACCGAGGGTTTCAAGAAAAGAGTAGAAGAGTTTGAAACTTTCCTAAAAGGTACGGATAATGAGCTGATTGAATATGATGAAGCAATGGTGCGAAAGTATATAAAGAACATAACGATTTACGATGATAGATTTGTTATTTCCTTTAAGGCAGGAATTGACATAGATATAATTCGATAAAACATGAATGCAGCAGGGCTATGGTCCTGCTGTTTTTGACGTTTATGAATGCAATATGAATAAACTGCAAATTGTTTTAGCTCCTATGAGGAAAGATTGTAAAAAAAATAAAAAAGTGATATAATTTTATCCGAAAAGTGTTGTTAACAAATCTGAAAAGTGTAAGCGAGGTAATGCGATATGATTAAAAACAATATTGAAGTGGACGTAAAAATAAAGTGTATTGAAGCAGGTAAAACACAGGCTCAGTTGGGGAAGCAATCGGAACAACTGGTCAGTATGTTAATCGTATTATCAAGAAGCAGGATGGAATCGTAAATAAGACCTTTGTCCAGATGATGGATGCGCTTGGATATGATGTGGAACTTATTTACGTTAAAAAGGAAAAGTAAGGCGAGATTAGCCAATATCGAGTCCGGATTATAGGACAACTAGTTTGGTAGGATAGTAAATGTAATAGAAGATGATCTGATAAATATCAAATATAGGATATAGGAAAGAGAAGGCAAGGTGAAATAAGATGATGAATTGTAAACAATGGGAAGAGACGATTGCTCCAATAGTGGCAGATACTGAGTATGAAGTCCTTTATAATAAAGAGCCTGCATCCGGTCAGGAAGATATCATCATAAAAAAAAATCAGAATAAACCTCAATACATAAAAAATATATCCTAAGCAAAGCGGCACTAGGATTGTATTAAATGTTGCGGTAAAGACAAAAGTCGAAAAAAGCGATGGATTTGCCAAAAGAGGACAACTTTAAGAGCAATGAATATCATTATAGAGATGTTTCGGATGACTTTGTTGTTCAAGTATGTAGTTTGTTTGTAGCTGGTGAAGATGAAACAATGAATGTAACAGAATGGTTTATTTCTGGAAATCCAACAGCATATGATATTGAGGAGCTTTTGATAAACTTGGTAAGGTGGATTGGAAACAGAGCACCAATGTCGCTGCAGGTGATATTGTTTATATTTATGTGTCTCAAGGTGTATATGCAGTTGAATTTAAGTGTAGAGCCAATAAAGTAGATATCGAGGAAGTTGATATAGATGATCAGGAGTTTAATTTGTCAGGAGAATATGATGGTACCTATGGAAGGTACATGGAATTAGAAATGCTTGAGAAGTTAAAAGGACCAGTATACTCAAAAACTGAAATGGAAAAGCATGGATTTAGGTCTCCACAAAGCCCAGTGCGTGTCACTGCACAGACGAAGGAATATCTGGATTTGGTGCAAAATTACAACACATTGAGGAAATGGATCCGGATAAACATGATGGATCATATGAATTGATGAGAGAAACAATTCGTGCATACAAAAATATGGGAGACATTTCTACTTGTGATTACAAAGATTTGAACCTTGTATATTTGACCTGCGTTGGAACATGGAAACAAGGAATAGATGCTAAGAAAAAACAGTGAATGAAAGTCACCTTCCGGAGGTAGAAAAGGAACGTTTAATCGAGCTTATAGATTCTGTATGGAATAGAACGAAAAGTGGGGCATATACCAATCATGAGGGTAAAGGCGGAAACTTTGGGATGTTTGGCACAGGATTTTATACATTTATGGGAAAAACGGATGATGACTCCCCAAGAAAATTCATTCAAATGTGCATTGACATTAGTGATATGTCAGATGATGATGAGATATTTTCAAGATGTGAGGAAACTCTAAATGAGAGTTTTCGTGGGATGAGAGCAGCTTCTGCATCAATGGTATTACATTGCTTAAAACCAATGACTTTCCCTATTTTTAACAGCAATATGGGTTCAGACAATATCTACGTGTACTTTAATTTAGATATAAAGTGGAAGACCGAATTGTATTCATATATAAAGAATGCAAGAATTGTTAAGAAATTTAGAGACGAGAATTTTGCTATAAAGAATTATAGAATATTTGATATAGCAGCGTGGAGCCTGGGATCATCGAAGCAGCATACGGATATTGATTATCTTGGAGTGCTGGATTATCTGGATAATAATCGTGAAATACCATATTCAAATCCGGAAGCGGCAGGTTTAGATATATCTGAAAAAAGAGAGATTGCTTGGTGTAAAAGCAAATGGGCAAGGTGCCGTTTCTGAGATGAAGAAAATGGTCGAATTGTGTAAAGAAAAATTTGGACTAGATAGATGTGAACCTATGTCATGGCTTGATGGATCGAATACAAAGACTAGAAAATATTTATGGGCTCAGATGAAGTATAGCAAATACGCGGAGAATCAATAAGCATTTCAATATTTGCAGAAATATCAGCATTAACGGATAAGGCAAGATATCGATTTAGTTTAGAAATAAAGAATGATGGAACCGATAAAAACAGATGGAACTGTACCACAGTTATTTGGACATACCATTACAGGAAGAAAGTTCTCTGGTATATGTAATAGGTAGTAATGAGATTGGAAAACCAGATGTTATTGATGAGACTGCGGAAGAGATAAAACCCAAAATTTTGTCAGGTAAATATAAGAAAGTTCAGCTTTGCAGGATTGAAGAATGGACGAATGAAACGACGAATGATGAAATTGAAAAAGCAATGATAGAGGCTATAGAAGAATTAATTCCATATTACAAACATGTAATTGGTGATATTGATGTCGAGTATCATCCAAGCTTAGAAGAATATGACCCTGGTATTACAGCAGAAGAATATGAAAGAATTCTTAGTGATGATAGTCTTGTAAATCCAACATGGTTAGATACCTTATACTATTTGTATTTGATGGGGGAGAAGGTTCTTGTAAGCAGATCGCCAATCAATATGGAAATGGAGCTGCTCACTATAATACAAATGCGATTAATACGGCAAAGGTAGTCTACAAGGAAACAAATTGTCCATTACGAACACGAGAAAATGGCGAGAATAGTTACTGGGCTATTTTATTTATCGGCAGAGATTTGCCAGCAGGCAGTGAAGGTGTATTTTCATACAAAATCAGAGAGCCATTGATGGATGCAATCAAGGTGTTATAGGAAAGAGGTGTGTTCCAGGATATGAAAGAAGAAAAACAAGGGTTAATTCGATAAAAACTTAATACTGTATGGCCCTCCTGGAACAGGGAAAACCTACAAATCTGCGATTTATGCAGTTGCCATCTGTGATAACAGGTCATTAAATGAATTAACAGATTATGATGCTGTAATGGAAAGATATAATGAATTAAAGAAAGACGGAAGAATAGCATTTACAACATTCCATCAATCCTATGGGTATGAAGAATTTATTGAAGGAATTAAGCCTGTTATTGGCGAGAATAGTGACGGAATTGGGTACACCATAGAAGATGGTGTGTTTAAAGAATTTTGTAGAAATGCGATGATTCCAAAGAGTATTAAAATTGATCATGCGGCAAAACTATGGAAGGTTGTTTTGAAGTCTGGCGATACAGTTGCTGCCGGCAACATGCTGAAATATGAGTGCTTCCAGGAAGGAAAAATCATGTTTGATTGGAAAACCCAGGAAGAACATGTTGGCACTTATACGTATGACGTGATTGCTCATTTTAAAGAACGCGTTAATGTTGGAGATATTGTTGTGTCCTATGCAGGAGGAGGCACAGATATTGACGGAATAGGTATTATTACAGGGATGCTGTATATGATGAGGAAAAGTCTAGCTTCAGATGGAGCAGAACTGTTGAGTGGCTAGATTCAAATTATAGCAGAAATATCAAAGAATTAAACGGTAATAAGTTTATGGACAATGATCAGCTTCAGTGTTTGAAGAGAGTGAATATTGCTGAACTGATGAAGCTTGTACAGAAAAGTGACTTCTTTAGAAAATACAGAACCATATGTATTTATTATTGATGAAATTAATAGAGGTAATATTTCAAAGATTTTTGGTGAGTTAATTACACTTATAGAAAGACAAAACGTGCTGGTATGCGTGAAGCTGCATCTGCCATACTTCCATATTCAGGATTAGAGTTTAGTGTTCCAGCCAATGTATACATTTTAGAACTATGAATACAGCAGATAGATCAATAGCATTAATGGATACGGCTCTTAGAAGACGTTTTCAATTCGTAGAAATGATGCCGGAGCCGCAGGTTTTAAGAGATATTCATGCTGATAAGGTTGAAGATGTAGATATAGCAGCTATACTCGAAAAGATGAATGAGCGTATTACGTTTCTTTATGATCGAGAGCATACGATTGGACATGCATTTTTTACTGGTCTCGTTGGGAAAGAAGCAAACCATAGAAAACTTACAATCCATCTTTGAAAAATCGGTTATTCCGTTATTACAGGAATATTTCTATGAGGACTATCAGAAGATTCAACTTGTATTAGGTGATAATGCAAAGAGTAGCCCTGAGTTTATGTTTATTGAGGATAAAAAGGTAGTAGCAAAGGATATCTTTAAAGGAAACGTGGAGGATGTGATAGATCTTCCAGAAAAAAAGCTACTCTATTAATAAAGAAGCATTTGGCAACATTAATAGCTATAAAGAAATATTGTAAAAGTATGGTGATATCATGGGTAAACCATTTGAAGTGAAAGAATTCGATTCTATTATTTGCAATAAAGATTATGCAAATGATATGAAATACAGATATTTAGAAAAAAAGGAATTTGAAAACCTAATAGCGTTTATCCATGAATTCTCTGGAGATGCTGAAAACGCAGATGCATTAGATTTTATGAAAATTGGGTATAAACGCAATATCGGAGAAGTTGTATCAATCAAGAATTATGTTGGATTGATTCAAATGAAAAATGGTTTTCAAATACAGGTTCTCCCTAAGATTTCTTTTTGGTGCAGAAGAAGATATGGGGGAATGAAAAAACTAAAAGAGTATTTTTGCGAATGCTGCGAAGTATGAAGGACTTTCCGAGCAAGGTCTTCAATGATGCATCACTAAAAGTAGATAAAATGAATTTGTATGAGCTGTTTATTAACATGTATCTGCAAGAGGTTCGGCAGCTTGTGAAAAGAGGCATAAAATCGGATTATGTAGAGCAAGAAGATAATTTACGTTATTACAAAGGAAAACTCCAGGTTGGTAAGCATCTTCGTGCGAATCTGGCTCATAAAGAAAGATTTTACGTTGCATATGAAGAATTCAATCCTAATCGGGCAGAAAATCGATTAGTGAAGACAACATTAGAAAAGCTACAGAAATTAACTACCAGTGCAGAAAATTCTAAAGAAATACGCCAGCTACTTACGGCATTTGAAATGGTTGAAGTATCGACGAATTATGAGAAGGACTTCTCGAAGGTAAGCATAAATAGAAATACAAAAGACTATGGATTACTTATGCAATGGTCAAAGGTTTTTCTTATGAATAAGAGTTTTACTACCTTTTCCGGTTCAACTGTTTCGCGAGCGTTATTATTCCCGATGGAAACCGTATATGAAAGCTTTGTGGCTCAGCAAATGAAAAAGGTAATGGGGACCACAAGGTTGGGAAGTTTCTACTCAGGACAAAAAATATCATTTATTTACGGAGCCTCGTCATCAGTTTTCACTAAGACCAGATATTGTTATGCGAAATGGAGAGCGAACTATAATTCTGGATACAAAATGGAAAAATTTAAATAATAACGAGCGAATCAATTATGGTATTTCACAGGCTGATATGTATCAGATGTACGCGTATGCCAAAAAGTATGAAACTTCGAGATATGGCTCTTGTATCCTGTGAATGATGAAATACGAGATCATGAACAGATTACATTTAACAGCGGCGATGGAGTTATAGTTTCTTTTTTTTTGTAGATGTAGATAAAATTGGGGATAGCATGGAAGAATTATCTAATAGATTACATATAAGGGATGATGCAAGTGGCTATTAATGAATTAAAGGTACTTGAAGAAGGTACAAAAGAATATTTTCAAGCCGTAAAAAGGGCAAACGAAGATGTAAAGAGATATCTACAGGGATATATTTCATCAGGACGCCTGCATAAGGGATATGAAATAGTTGGTTGGTACGGTGAGATTGTAACACAAGAGCTATTAGGTGGAGTAGTAATAGCTGATGATACAAAAGATTATGATGTTGAAAATATCGAAAAAAGAGAGATACTCTGTAAAAACAAGAATGGGTACTAAAGGGAATTGGAAAGTGACAAGTCTGATTCCTAATAATACGATTGACAATGATTCTCCTACCCATCTGATATTTGTGCACTTGGATGATGAATATAAGGTTGAGTCGGTATGGTCTTATCCTTGGGAATATCTTGTTAATAATAATAGACTTCGTCCTAAATCAGTTAAGGGCGTTGTCAGAGGGTATACACTAACCGTAAAAGTTTCGTTAGATAAACAATTTTTGGTATTTGGATCAGGTAAATAGTAGCTTATTTTAGTTGAAAAGAGGAGAAACAGATGAAGACAATATTTGATGGCCTTATCACGCTAATTGAGCCTTTGAAAACAGATGAATACGGAACATGGATTGTTGATACAGAGCATAAAGGAACGGAAGACGACCCAATTCATTTTCCTTATCCTTGTTATACAGCGATTGTCGACGAATTGATAAGTCAGGTATATGCCTTTTCAGAAGGTAATCCTGACTATGAACTGACGAAGTATGGAGAACTATTAGAGGAACGTGGCTTGGAATGGGGAAGCAACTCTCTAGAAAATGCTGATGTTTCATCAATGGATGCGCAGGGAATAATGGCAATGCTTATGGGGATTGTTAGAGGAGAGCGTTTCTGTGATGGAGCAGTTTTATCAGCATGCAAGTCGGGCTCTATTGTTAGGTGGCTTGAAAGATTAAAAGAGTTAAGTGACGAGTACAAATAGAAGGCGCTTTTGATGCCTGGAAAGAAGGTGTACAGGTGAAAGAAATTATAAAGATTGTTATTAAAGGTGCATCAGGGTATTGCTGTATTGATGAAGCATTTAATGACAAGGTAACCATTACACCTGGTTCGATTTCATATGAGTACGTTCCAGCGGTTGAGTCAGAAATGAATCCTAAAAGGAAGTGGAGTTATAAAACGGATAGTCCTATTTTCAAAATGAAGTATGACACATTGGTTTCTCTGATGCCGGGTGTAACAGAAAGAGATATTGATGAATTTTGTACGGACATTGGCGGGATAGAATTTACGATTACATATTCAGATAAAACGAAGTTTCATGAAACATTCTGGGTTTCGTCCGATTATTTTGAATCACAGTTCAAAGAAATAAAAACGATGGTACCTGAATGCGAATATACACCGGCAGTATTACTTACTTCTGATGATTTTGAAGAGGAGGATGAAGATAATGTTTAATCCAGGACTAAAGATAGGACAGATTTTGAAAAATGCCGATGTAGTAGATACATTTAAGTGCGGTAATATGGGCGGCATGAGGCGTTCAAAGACGACGAATACGCTTGTGATAGTTTCTGATTATACAAAAAGGTCTCTATCATGATAAATGGATAGGGGGAGTTCTTCATTATACTGGAATGGGGAAATCGGGAGACCAGGACATCCATTGGGCACAAAATGCGACACTGGCTGAATGTGCCTATAATGGCGTGGATGTTCATTTGTTTGAAGTTATTGATGCAGGCGAATATATTTACTGCGGTAGAATTGAATTAGTGGGTAAGCCATATACAGAAATACAGCCCGATGAATCAGGGATTGACCGTCTGGTCTGGATGTATCCAGTTAGACCGGTTCCGGATAACGATGTAAGGAAGCCGACAGGTTTGGTTTTTAAGGATATGGACGATTACAGGAAGAATGGTAAGAACGCAGATGTAGAATTTGTGAGAAACATGAAGAAAGCTCCTAAGCGAAGCAGTTCCTCAGGTGGAGGCATGAAGGGAAAGAAGATACGCCATAAAACATACGGTGTTGGCACAGTGACCAAGCTGCAAGATGGAATGCTGTATGTGACGTTTTCTGGAAATGATAAGCGTACACTGAATTATGGTGTTTGCATGGAGAAGAAGCTGATTGAGTTTATATAGGGAGGCGAAGTAGAGAAATGGATATCTATAACGAATTGGAAAAAGTTTCGTTACCTGTCACATATTATAGAAACAGTAAGAAATGTTTCTTAGATCCTTATAGAAAGAGACTTATTGAAATAACTCCAGAAGAAATAGTAAGACAGCGCATGGCCAATTATTGTGAAACTATTTTAGGGTTCCCGCGGATTACATACTCCCTGGAAGTACCAATGTCGCATTATGTTGATGGTGCACCTGGTAGGGCAGATATTATTGTACATGCTCCTATTGATGAGCATACGATGCGACCAGTATTGATTATTGAGTGTAAGAAAAATGATGTTGTACTCTCTGATAAAGTAATGGATCAAGCAATTACTTATTGTGACATAACAGCTGCAGATTATTTTGTTATAACTAATGGAAGAGAAATTGAAATCTTTAAGTACATTGAAAATGAAAAACGATATAGAAAGTTAGAACAAATGCTTACGTACCAAGAAATGATTGATAATAAAGGAGCTGTAATACAGGAGATTCCTAAAGGTAAAAGATTATCATTTGAACAATTGTATGATTTAAAATTATTGGAGGAATACAATGAATCCGATGTTTGGGTTTATGGAGCAGATACGCCAACAAAAATGCGACCATTTATCGTAAATTTATATGAAGGGTTAATGGACGAAGAACATTTGCTTCCTAAGGCGAAATTTGATAATTACGAGTTAGTTCAGGATCTGGGGACGCGCTTTTAGATTATTCAAATGCAGGAGCTGGGCATTTTACGGAAGATATCGTTCATTTATGATTCAGGAAAGAAATAAAGATAGCCAGATTATTAGTTTTTCGATTTTTGGCACTACTAATAGTGTGCCATTAGACAAGAAGAATACAAAGAGGACAAGTTATTCATCGATGACGGTTGCTATTGATAAGTTCAAAACAAGCAAAACCGTCTTGGAGTATAATGTTGATACATACACTTCATTAGCAGATGATTTCGCTAAGTTTATACATAATGGAAGAATCAGTAGTTTGCCTTCGAAAGAGCTAAGAGAATATGTAAACAAAAACTCGGAATTGATAGAATTTCAAAATGATGAAATGATATTAGGCCAGATAAAAATAAACAAGATAATTACTCTGGATGATAATGAAGCAAGTCAATTGATGTACGCATTTATTGAGTATGCACTATTGAGAGAACAGTACAGAAATAGCAGAAAAAGTAACATAAAGGATGACTTATGAAAACAATAAAAGTAGTTGCAGCAGTTATCTGTGATTCAATGACTGAGAAGAAACAGATATTTGCTACAGCAAGAGGATATGGTGATTTTAAGGGCCAGTGGGAATTCCCAGGCGGAAAAATTGAGCCAGGAGAAACACCACAGCAGGCACTTGTGAGAGACATAAAAGAAGAACTTGAAGCAACAATCAAAGTGAGAGCCTTAATTGATACTATTGACTATGATTATCCCACATTCCATTTGTCTATGGATTGCTTCTGGTGCGAGGTAGTAGAGGGAGAATTAAAACTTTTAGAAGCAGAAGCGGCTAAGTGGCTCACAAAGGAAACACTTTATGATGTTCAGTGGCTTCCAGCGGATATTGTTCTTGTGGATGAAATTAAAAAGCTTTATAAACAATCTCATGAATGCGGAGGTGTTTTTATGATAGATGATTCATTTATGTATGATATTGATCCAACTAAATTTACAACAAGCGAGCGACGTGCTTCTCTAGAAAGGATGCAAAGATATCTTGAATATTTTAGAGCAATGCAGAAACGCGCTGAAGATCATAATATGATAGATAGAGTTGTCGCCTCAATAAAAAACAGAAGATACAAAAAAAGAACAAAGAGAAAGAACGAGAAAGAATAATAAAATATTATGAGTTTATCAGCAAATTGTATGTAAAAACAAAACAGTGGATATTGACCCTAATACATCACCAGATGACACAGCTTTCGTATCTCTGTCTGGCGCAGCTGCAACAAATTCAACTTTGGCTACACTTGGAGGCGGATCATTAGCTAGTGGTGGTGGAGGAATGGCCGCAGGGGGAGTGTCCTTGGTGGAGGGATATTAGGAGCAGGTTTTGGAATTATTGATACTGTTGCAGGTTTGTCAGATAAAGAACAAGCAGTTTTCTATAAAAAGATGTGTGAGACCCTTATGGGAGTGGTTTCTGCTTTTAATGTTCCAGAAGAAGTGGTTAAGCAGGAATTAGTCAAAACCATGAATAGTATTAGCGAAATTAAAGAAAAGTACAAAGATATTTCAGATGAAGAAGAAATGGCCAAACGTATACAAGATGAATGTGTTATAGAATTAACCGCAGGCATAGAAGGGTCAAGGGATTGCGAAGCGTTCAAGAAAAAAAAGTTCTTAATGTTATAGGTGAAGATGCGTGGAATAAAATGAACTCTAATTCACAGATCTTTATCGTAACTGCAGAATTGCTGTATGAGCAATGGAAGATATATGAAGATGGTATTGATTTTGGCCCAATTTGTTTATCTGTTTCAAAAGCATTAGAGGTAGAAGTAACAAGAAGATATTTTTGGGATTTAGAGACTTTCTGGAGAAGCATAATTTGCAGCTTCCGGATGAAATGTATAAAAAAGATGGTACCGTTAAAGAAGCAGACGATTATATGCTGGGGAATTTAACGGGAGTTACAGGATACGCAGTCTATCTTGATACACAGAGGGTTAAATTGATAGGAAGATTTACCGATACCAATCAACTGTTTTTGAATTATGCGAAAGCTGATCTGATGAAGGGGAAAAATGATGCTCAGTGCACAGAGATAATTAAGGAGCATTTGCTTAATATTAAGAATGTTTGTGACAATTATAGAAATCTGGCTGCGCACAAACAGAAAAATGAACAAGGTAAGTGCTCGTGAGTGCTTAGATTTCATGATAGATGTAAAGCGTGTATTAGGGAAAATGATTGATGATTGTTGCTGGTAATTGTTAATCAGAACGACAAAGTGCTGAAAAGAGGAGGAGTTCAATTGGCTACATATAGTTTTAATGAAATGGGTGGTATAGAAATAGACTTTGCAGGTGTAAAACCAAGCGCAGAGATCCGCACAAAGCTAAAATCGGTTAAGTATCGCTGGAATCCAAGTAAAATGATTTGGTGGGCGTACAAAACAGATGAAGCCGTTGACATGGCTAAAAAAATCTGTGGAGAAGATGCAGGAATAGTGGAAGAAGCTGTGAGTGCACCAGTAGTAACAAATAGAACAGAAACAATCATGAATAGAAGATGTTGCTATTCAAATACGGTTGAGAATTTTTGAGTGAGACGAAAGATAACTGGCTACGAATAATGAAATCTGCCTTTTCGGATGAGTACATGCTATCGCTTGGTAAATCACAGATTCATGCATGGGAGGACTGTTTTGATGTCCTACAGGATGAACTTCCTGAATTTGATGAGGAGGCACCTGGATTTAGTATTATTTTTGAATATGCCCTTCCATATGAATCAGGAAGACGTCCAGATGTACTATTAGTTTCAGGAGAATTTGTCCTTATTCTTGAATTTAAGATGAAGAATGAAATTCTAGAGGCTGATGTAGACCAGGTTAAGGCATACGCAAGAGATATAAGAGAATATCACTATGAATCAAGAAACAAAGAGGTAAACCCATTCCTTGTACTCACGCATACCAAAGATTTAAGAACTGATTTGTCTCATGCATATGGAAGCTTGGCTGTATGCTCTAAGGATTGGCTTGCAGTTGTATTAGGAGATGCAATCTGTGGGAATGATATAGGGCAGTATCATGAACAAACAATAACACCATGTGATGTAGAAAATGGATGGATTCTAAATATGAGCCATTACCTACTATTGTTGATGCGGCTAGGAAGTTAATGAAGCATGAGGAGCTGCCTAATATTAAGCAGGTACATACCAGTACAGTTATTCCTCAAGCAATTGAGTTTTTAACAAAGATTACAAAGGAAGCAAAGCAAAAGCATGAGCATGTACTTGCGATGGTAACAGGTGTACCAGGAGCAGGTAAAACCTATCTGGGACTGCAGTATGTTTATGATATTTGTGATTCTAATGAGCATGTAAATTCAGTTTACCTTTCAGGTAATGGACCGCTTGTTCAAGTGTTACAAGATGCATTACAGAGTAAAGCTTTTGTAAACAGTATTCATACTGTTGTTAATGAGTATATGGCAAATAAGGCTGGAGACTTTTCAAAGAATGTTATTGTATTTGACGAAGGTCAACGAGCTTGGGATAGAGAACGCATGTCGACAAGACATAGAAACGATCCACGATCTGAGCCAGATGTTATGGTGGATTTGTGTGCAGAACAGTTAAAGTGGTGTGTATTACTTATTCTAGTTGGTGAGGGCCAGGAGATTAATACGGGAGAGAATTCCGGCATGATTCAGTGGAATACAGCTATTGAAAGGTCAGAATGTGATTGGAAGATAGTATGTCCTGAAAAACTTGAGAATATATTTAGCGGGCATGACGTTGTTACAAGTGAAGCTCTTAACCTGAATGTTTCACTGCGTACACATACTGCAGGTGAAGTTAGTAATTTTATAAATAAGCTTATTGCAGGAGACATTAAAGGTGCACGAGAGATATCTGATGGAATTGAAGACTATAACATGTATGTTACAAGAGACCTGCAGAAAGCAAAGCAGTATTGTATTGATGTTTATGGTGAAAGAGAGAACGCTCGATTTGGATTAATTGCTTCATCAAAGGCAAGTAATCTTAGCAAATATAGAATGAAACCGATTTTTTCTAGAGATAAGGGATATATTGCAGATTGGTTTAATAAGCCAACAAACGATTCAAGATCTTGCTGTGCATTAAATGTTACAATTTCCGAATTCGACTGTCAGGGACTTGAGGTTGATATGTCGATAGTTGGATGGGGCACTGATATGACCTGGGAGGAAGATTCTTGGTCAAAATTTGAGACCGGAGAAGCTGCTGATAGTGAAAAGAATACGTATAGAGTAAATAGTTATCGTGTGCTTTTAACTAGAGGAAGAGATGGCTTCATCATTTTCATGCCAGATGAAGAAAGGTTTAATACTACTTACGATGCGTTGATAGCTGCAGGTGTATGCAATTTATAAATGGAGGCGTTGCTATGGAGGAAAATAAAGATAACAATATAGAAAATGGCTCCATTGTTCTTGATTTATGTGTGAAAGAGGACGGATTTGAATTTGCATCAAGCGTATCAAGTGCGTTGTCTGAGGCAGAGAATGAGCTTTGTGAGATAGAAGAAAAGATATCAGAGAGCACAGAAACAATTCAGAAATTAACTCCCGAATGTGATAAAGTAGATTATATTTTAGCAGCTACCAGCGGTGCTGTTTGTGGCGTGCTTGACATTTTTCTGGTTGGTAAACCTGGAGAATCACCAATTGGAGAAATTACTGACAAGTGGTTTGGTGAGCGTACAAAAGATTTTGCAAAATTATGTGGATTTAAGGGCGATGACACGTCATTATCTTCAGCGATAAGGTTTCTTGAAAAGAAATTCAAGGTCCCATACGATCAAAGCGTAGGAGGCGGAATTTTCAAGGAATTATTAAACCTGACGCCAGATAACCACCATTTCAAATCGCTGGGACACAATCCAACACTTTTAGGATTGTTCTTCTCGATTCTTAATCAGTTTACAAACACATCAAGTTTTGTTTCTGAAGGAGAGCTGATTACTCTGAACAATTCTGATGGAGAATATGAACTTGTAGGTCGCAACATACCAAGCAAACTGTTCTGTGGTTTTGTTAATTGGTTCGGACATATTGTTTCTGATATGTCAGGCTCTTCAAGTAGTAAAGGCCGTGGAATGGGAATACCATCACCGTTATGGAGCTGGACAAATGATATTATTGCAATAAAGAGAAAACTCAATATACCGGTTTCTGAGTTTGATAAATCAATAAATGAGCTGGCACTTCAGATGTTCAAAGAAGGATACGACGCTAGATTTCAAACAGCTCAGGCAATTCCAGTGTTTGTCAATGAAATGCTTGTAAGATTGATTTATTCTATACGACGTCTAATGAAATATTTTCAGAATACAAAACTGGAAGATAGATCATTTAAGCTATTATGGAAATCGTGTGAACCTTTTTCTAATGCAACTGTTAAAAGAATGTTGACGGTTGCTCATGGCACGTTTTGTTTAATAGACGCTAGCGATGCAGTAATACGTGGGTTTGCAACCGGCGGTGGCTCATTTAATGTTGTAGAGTTTTGTATGAGAATAAACATTGTGGGTGTAGGCAGGTTTGCTATTTCGTTATACGGAGAGGCTAATAGAGGAAAAAAAGAAGAAAGCGGCTCAGGAAGAAGCTTATTTCTTAAGAAGGGAAAAGATTGTAGTTGAGGACTATATAACCGGATTGAAATATTTGGACGAGATATATGATGACGGTATGCTTTTTAACATTTGTTGACGATTTGCAACAGAGTGATATGTATAAACAAGCATTCCATAAAACAGTTTTATTAGCTGAAAAAAGGAGTGTTCCAGAAGATAAAATATTAAGGAATAAATCAGATATTGATGCCTATTTCAGAGGAGGTAATGTCTAATGAAAGATAAAAAGAAATCAAAGCTTCAGTTGGCGCAAGATGAAGCGCAGGCAGCGATTAATAAGACAAATGAACGCATAGAGGTATTGGGCGAACATACGGGTTCATTATATACAGCATTAACTGACATACAGGAACTTTTGATAAAATTAGAAATGTACCTAACGAAAAGAAATTACAATATGAAGAGTTAAAGAAGATTCGAGTAAATTGGAAACATCAAGCTGAAAAAATAGAGAAGGATTATAAAGATGCAGCTATAAAGAATGCCGGAGCTGGAGCAGCCGGAGCCGGAGTAGGTGTTGCAGTTGTAACAATGGGACCTACTGTAGCAATGGGTGTTGCTACGACTTTTTGGAGTGGCTTCAACAGGAACTGCGATATCAACATTAGTGGTGCAGCAGCGACAAATGCTGCATTGGCTTGGTTAGGTGGTGGTGCACTTGCTGCCGGTGGTGGCGGAATGGCTGCTGGTAATGCCTTCCTTGCATTGGCTGGCCCGGTTGGTTGGGCGATTGCTGGTGTTGCATTATTAACAAGTGGTATTTTCTTCTGGAAAACCAAAAGTGACCAGAAACATATTGAAGATGTTTTTACGATTATTAGCGAGCGTGATGTAAAGTCATATAATCTGGCTACTGTTGAATTGAATGAACGTATAACCAGAATTATCGATGAAAGTGGAAAGCTAAATGAGGCAATCGCAAAGATAGAATCATTTGGTTTGGATTACAATAAGATGAGTGAGGAACAACAGTATGAATTAGGTTCATACGTGAATTTGATGTCTTCATCAACACAGTTGCTGGTAAATCCGATTAAAGGAATACAGCCTAAGTACACAGAAGCAGATTACAATAAATTCTTCACTTCAAATGGAAGAAACGCTCAAGATGAATTGTGTACGGATCATAAATCTTTGATTATTTCTCTGGCAAATTTTTTATACAAGATTGCTCTGAATGACAGAGATAAAAAACTGCTATGGAAGTCTTTGAGAAAGAATAAGAAGTTGCTTGAGTCAATGGATGTTTCCAAGAAAGAATTCAGCATGGAACTAATTGATGCTGTAATTGAGGCTTGAATTGCAAATATGCATAATAAGGAAACAGTCAGATAGGAAGAAGGCAAAAATAAATGAAATTTACAATTTTCAAGTGGTGGGAATCGTGGGTTAAGCCATGCATTTATGTGTTGATACTAATAGCTACAGCAGGATTAATTGCGGGGTATTGTTGTCTCAAGGATGATGAGGGAATGATTGCATTTGCCGTTTCGATTTCTTATGCATTGGCTTTATTTCTCGTTATGATTCCACTTAACAAGATAGACGGCTATACAGCAGAAAAGCTTTATGAACGTGAAGGCTTTTATTTAACGCTTAAAAGACTAAGAGATGTAACTAATAGCACAATACAAAAGGCAGATGAAAAAGATTTGCCTGAGTTAATAAAAGCACATAGTAGCTTTCCAGCTCTTTACAGGACGCGAAGAAAATATGGTAGAGCAAAGACTACAAGGTAAAAAAGTTCCGGTCTGTATTAAAGAAAAAAGGGTTTACATATAGTTTAAAAAATGCAGGAATTAGAAATGAAAATTCTAAAACTGCATGCTAGTGATGGAAATAAAAAAGAACTTTCAAAGTGTGCAAAAGAAGCTGTGTAAATGCTATAATAAAAGCTGTAAACGTTTAGATAGAAACTATAATAGGATTGCTCGGATATATGGAGGAGCTTTATTTGACCTAATTGAAAGAGATTCTACAGCCTCAGATACAGAGTATTCATTAAGTAATATAGGTTCAAAGGTTGATGATATGCTTTCTGAGATTAGCGCTATAAGGAATGAGCTGAATGAATTATCAACGAGTTATAATGATGGTCAGAGAGAACTTTTGGTGATCACAATGTATTGGCAGAAAGGCTTAATGAGATTGAAGATACTCTTTTCGATATTAAGGATGAAAAATGATAATGTAAACACAAAACAATAGCAGGGTCTTAACGTTAAATGGTTCGTGGACCAGTTACCTAATACGGGTAAGGGTACTTGACGTACAGGGTGTTCAGTCGAGCCATGTTGAGACCGCCGTGTTGCTGACTCGGAAAGCTTGATTATAGGCAGGTTTGCGGGATTATATGAGGAAAATGGAGTTGTGTTTTAACGAGAAAAGAGATGGATAAGTTTCCCCGAACGCAAGGTGGGGTAAATATTCTGACAGGGTTTTGCCCGTGGTTTTAGAAAAATGATACCACGGCGCAAAACCCTTACTTTTTAGCAAAAAAGTTATACAATTTGGGAAAACTGATACTCTGTGACAAAAAGACTGACATTAGCTTATTTGAAGCCAAAAAGCAGACTAAAAAAGACTCTTGTTATGGACGCGTCATCTTAAGTATAGTAAACTAAACTCATTGAGAAAGTTGAAGTTAAAGAGCGGAGAATAAGGAAATGGCTTTTTCAGAAAAACTTAAGAGTGAAATAGAACTTTATTGTAACAATCATTTAGCGACAGATTCATGGTACGAGAATGAAGTTTCTTTTATTCAGGATATGGAGCTAAAGAATCGTATTATTGCAGAGTTTAAAGCAATTAGATTTGCATATAAACTTTACGAGGGAATAGAAGCGATTGATGAAAATTTAATATTTGAGGTACGAAATCAGATACTTGCCTATGCGTCAATTTATGAAGCTGTAATAGAAAATGTATTAAGTACATATTATTCAAATACTACGGAGTTTGATTCTTTAATGCATCATGTTGTACCAATAAAGATTTCAATTCCAGAAAATATGCAACATATATTGCAGGAGGCATTATCACATGACGGAAAGATAATCGTACCATTCTATTATGATAGAAAGAAGAAAGAAAAACCTCAAGTTAGGTTTGATGATAAATGTAGAACTGCGGAAAGTTTAGGATTGATTCATAAAATTTTAAATAATGACGCAGTGGAAGTGGATTTTGCCGTCTGAAATAATTGAAATATACTCATTATGAAAGGAAATATGCGAGATGTATCTACATTGAATCAATTATTAGTGCTTACGAATCTAGAAAGTTATAATGCAGCTTTGATTAATCAGGGAAAGAGTCAATAAAAACGTATGGAATTGCTTCGGCGGTTGGCGGTACAGCAGTTGCAGAGACTAGAAAGGGTAAGTTTAAATAATTTACCCATATTAGAAGCTAGTCCACAGAAAAGCTAAAATATCTTAGTATAAGAGAAAACGCAAATTATATTTAAACAAAAATATGGTACATGAGAGAACAATGGGAGGGAAATATTTATGGAATGGAAAAACTATTAACACAAACTCGGCCGATTATTGTAAGAAAATTTGGGGGAAATAAAAAGAATATATGGACTTGCTGTTGCTGGCCGATGAACAGGAAGATATGATAGATAAATATCTTGAGCGTGGTGAAATGTTTGTCTTAGAAAACGATGGCATAAAAGGCGAATGCGTAGTCACTAAAGAAGCAGACAGCGTCTATGAGATTAAAAATATTGCGGTTTTGCCTGACTGCCAACGAAATGGCTATGGGAAAAGTATGATAGATTTTGTGTTTTCTTATTATACCGATTGTCAGACAATGCTTGTCGGAACAGGGGATGTCCCTTCAGCACTTAGTTTTTATCAGAAATGCGGATTTGTAGAATCACATCGAATAAAAAACTTTTTACGGATAACTATGACCATCCTATGTTTGAAGATGGAAAACAACTTATTGACATGGTCTATCTAAAAAGGGTACGGTAACATAGAATTTGCAGGAGACGGTAATGGACTACAAAATCAGAACAATATTAGCGGAAGAAGATAGTTTGCTTAAAGATTTTTTTGTACAAAGCTATTTTTGTGCTGGAGGGAGTGCCAGCCCCCAAAAACAATTATTAATCAGCCGGAATTGCAGGTATATATAGCCGAGAAAAGCTATAACAAAAGATATCAGGAAAGCCTTATGGAAAACAGTGAATTTGTTTTCGGCAGCATGGTTTAGAAGCGTTTATGGAACAACAGAAAGAAAAAGATACCTGTTTAAATTGTGCCGGCATTATTTCCATTCACGGAAAGGAATGCAGCGAGTGCCAGGAAAAGATGGGAAATGAAAGGAACAGAGGCGATAAATATGGAATGGTTTAATGTGTTCGGATTGCTTTTTATTGCGGTGGTTATGATACCCAATATTATCTTTGCGATTAAGTGTAAAGATGGTTTTTTTAAACAAATGGGAAAATAAATATGTTGAGGTAATAGAACAAATCGGACGATTTGGCTGTTTTGGATTTATGATAATAAATATTCCGGGGACATGGTTTGGCTGGTGGTCTGATAAAGGATTTGCAGTATATCTTATTGTGGATATAATATTAGTAATGCTCTACTGTACTATTTGGATTGTCTGCTTTAAGAAAAACAGCGTTTTTAGAGCATTGGCGCTTTCAGTTATTCCCTCAGTTTTGTTTCTTTTTAGTGGAATTATGAGTAGGTCGGTGCTGTTAATTATAGCTTCCGTATTATTTGGCCCAAGTCATATTTTGATTTCATATAGAAATGCAATATGAGACTTGCACCCTCCAACTTGAATCCATTCCTAAGAAAAAAGGAAAGGAATTGAACATCCGCCTCTATCTGGAAACAGTAGTGACCAAGATGCTGGACCACGAAAATGAGCCCCGATAGTATCCTGGAGGAACTGATGCCATGGTCAGAAGCAATGCAGCAATCCTGTAGTTTGAATAATGGTATGGTATGAATTTTTTTAAAGGATAATGAATTCAGAAAAATCAATACGCTATTTTATGCAGCGCTTACCTGCTATCAAAGCCGGTTAAGAAAACCTCACCAGCGCGACTATTCCGGCAACAATAAAAATACAGGGACACATCTATAAAGTTACATCAATATCCGATAAAGCATTTTATAAAAATAAAAGCTCAGTATAGTTACGATTGGAAAAAATGTAATATCAATCGGAAAGAATGTCTTTAACGGATGTGTGAATTGAAAAGCATTACTGTGAAAAGCAGTAATGTGAAGAAGGTTGGGAAGGGAACATTTAAGAACACCCATAAAAGGCGGTGATCAAGGTGCCGAAGAAACAGCTTAAGAAATATCGGCGGTTTTTCGGGAATAAAGGGCAGGCAAAGACTGTTAAAATTAAATAAATACATGGAGTAACGGTACCCTGATAGTAAGACGCAGAAAAAGAGTCTGTGCTTCATTATCAGGGTACTTAATTGTATGAAATAAAAAGGAATATGAAAAAAGGTAGGTTAACTCAGTCCATGTCGCGGTGATTGCTGGGATAATGTAATATATGAATTCTTTTTGCCATAAGAAGAAAGAACTGAGGTACACCTTGGAATTTGACAAAGTATATTTCCAAAGAAGACTTGTTTAAAAGATTACTCTTACCATGGACGGTTTAATGAAAATGTAGTAAACTGATTTTACCAGGAAATAAAGTTTGGAGAAATATAGGCAGCTATTATTAGCACAACGGCTGTTTTAAACATGATGGGATACTGTGGTGCCAGAAGAAGCGGCCGGTACAGTTTTTTTTATGTTGCAGTGCGAAAGATTCATGAACATCAAAAACAGAGATAGTCCAGTCGAAAGACTTGATTATAAAACAAAAGCAGAGATAAAAACGCAACGCACATTCTCGGATGTGCCAGAGCCGGTAGGTAGCCCGGCCGTCCTGTAATGGTTTACAGGGTAAGTAACCTGCCCCTCCGGGTTGTCCGTTCTTTGCTCATTTCAATCAATGAAGGAGGGATTGTCATGGGCAATGTAAGTATCAAATTAACGGTGTATTTTGAGGAGCCATTCTGGGTAGGTGTTTTTGAGCATACCTTTGATGGGAAGCTCTCTGCGGCAAAGGTGACGTTTGGGGCAGAGCCCAAGGATTACGAGGTACAGGAGTTTATTTCAAGACACTATAAGGATTTGCGGTACAGTCCGGCTGTGGCAACTGTTGTGAAGGAATCAAAGAAAATCCCAAAAGAATGCAGCGAGATGTGAGAAAGCAGTTGCAAAATGCTGGAATCGGGACAAAATCTCAACAGGCTTTGAAATTACAGCAGGAGCAGGACAAACAGGAGCGTAAGTCTAAGAGCCGGGAGCAGAAACAGGCAGAAGCTGAGCGGATGTTTGAACTGAAACAGCAAAAGAAAAAAAGGAGAAGCATCAGGGGGAAGATAGAGTACCAGCTGGAATACTTTGAAAAATCATGGTGGGCATCAGCCGTTAAACGGGCTGGTGCTTTTTTTTGTATCATAGGAAAGTCCTTCGGAATTCCCTATGATATAAAAAAGCCCTCGGGCGGGATTCTTTTTCATGTTCCTATTACATACCGTGGTTAATGTCATAATGATACTTGTCCATCTGTAAGTGCTACGGTATAATATATCTACACGTATATCTCGGTACCCTGATTGCCATACCGTTCCAAAGGGATAGATAGGCAATTTCCAATAAAGGCAGGGGGATTTTTACTTGAAATGAAAATAATCTGTCACAGCAGGAGATAGAAATAGAATGATTGAAAATAATGAATTATTGAAAAATTTAGATAAACTACACACCACCGAATTGGGTGAAGAGCGTATAAAAAGAAATCTATCTTTAGATACAGCCTATGTGATTGAGTGGTGCAAGCGTAGAATTTATTCTAAGGATGCCCAGATTACCAGGAGCGGTAAAAATTGGTACATTAATACAGACGGATGTATTATTACAGTAAATGCCAAAAGCTATACTATTATCACAGCACATAAACATTAAGAGATAATTTATGCGCAGTTGCATTTAAGATAGCGCTGTCTACAGTTTCCTGAATCAGCGGTGAGATGGAACCAAACATGACACATAGCTGGCATATTTATTCTGCTAAACTAACACTGTAAGATTCAGGGCGGTGAAAAAGAGACGGAAAAGTCAAGCGGTGGTATTGGAAGGATAAGAATTACCCTGAAAAATAGGGAAATAGAGGAGAATATTAAGACGTTATGATTGATATAAAGGATATGAGCTACATCCCATCATTAGGGGAAATAGGTAAGTATATTGGCATACCGTTATTTGAGGCATTTTGTCAATACATGGATGAGGAGTATAAGGCAGTCTGCAGAATAGAGTATAGTAAGGATGTTTGGGCGCGCGGCTGGAATGTGAAATTTAAAAGGCGGGAAAGTCTCTG